>OJBS01000011.1_pt1 | contig 256715 bp, 206 predicted proteins | sample 1590941 | NCBI WGS metagenome assembly OJBS01 (sample SAMN05416785, study PRJEB24817) | seawater metagenome | isolation source: Sea water | place: Canada:Atlantic | collected 2013-11 | reverse complement strand
CACCTCTCTATTCGTCGGCAGCGTCAGATGTGTATAAGAGACAGCGTTCGCCCCTCTCCAATACGCACAGTAAATGCTGAGCCATCCATCGCCCCAAGCGTGACCTCGGCGCGACCCAACACATCCCCGCCACCACCACCGCTCTACGAAAACCGCTTCTCCACGCTGCATACCGAAGACCTGGCACACATGGCTCCCGGAAGTGAGGACTACACCGACTACGGCGTCAATGGCTTCACCAACCCCGAGGTCGACGCCCTGTCTACCTTTGCGGTGGACGTTGACACCGCCTCGTACGCCGTGACCCGCCGCAAGCTGCGCGAAGGCTACCTGCCGCCCACATCTGCTGTTCGCGTCGAAGAGTTCGTGAACTACTTTCCCTACGACTACGAGCAGCCCGAACGTGGCTTCCCCTTCGCGGTCGACTTTGAAGCCGCGCCCTCACCGTTCAACCCGCGCAACCACCTCGTACGGGTGGGTGTCCAGGGCAAGACCATCGACATGAACGAACGCAAGCCCGTTCACCTGACCTTCTTGGTGGATGTCTCAGGCTCCATGCGCTCATCAGACAAGATCGGGTTGCTCAAGCAGTCCCTCACCATGCTCACAAACGAGCTGGACGACGGCGACACAGTGGCCATCGCGACCTACGCCGGAAACACGAGCATCGTTCTACAGCCCACTCCCATTCGCCAGTCCGACCGCATCATGGCCGCACTCGAAGGCCTCAGCGCCGGCGGCTCTACCGCCATGAGCTCCGGGATTGACCTGGCCTACCAGCTGGCCGACCAGACCTTCGTCCCAGGAGACGTCAATCGGGTCATCGTCTGCAGTGATGGCGACGCCAACGTTGGCTCTGTCTCCCACACCCAGATGTCCCAGCAGATCCGTGGCTACGCTGAACGAGGGGTCACGCTCACCACGCTGGGCTTCGGCAATGGCAACTACCAAGACACGCTGATGGAGCGCCTCGCGAACGATGGCGACGGCAACTACTTCTACATCGACAGCGCCGCTGAAGCGCGTCGGGTCCTGGTCGACAAGCTTACCGGCACCCTCGAAGTCATTGCGAAGGACGTCAAGATTCAGGTCGAGTGGGACCCGAATCAAGTCTTGGCCTACCGCCTCATTGGCTACGAAAACCGCGACGTCGCAGACCGCGACTTCCGAAACGATGCTGTCGACGCCGGAGAGATCGGCGCCGGACACCAGGTCACAGCCCTGTACGAAGTCGCTCTCGCAGACAACGCACACGGCGACATCGCAACCGTGCGCATTCGCAATAAGGCGCCAGGCCCCGACTCCCCGGCCGTCGAGCGAACCTACGCGATGGGCTCCAAGACCGTAGGCGGTTCCTTTGGACTCGCGAGTGACCAGTTTCGAATTGCCGTGGCAGCCACCAGCTTCGCAGAAGTGCTCCGCGCATCGCCTCACATGAGCGAGGTGTCCATGCGTCAGGTACTGTCCATTGCACAAGACGCCCAGCGCGTTGAGTACAGCGAAGATGCTGAGCTGGTCGAGTTGATCGAGCAGGCGGCCAAGCTTCGTGGAGAAGGCGCCCTCGTCCAGCGCTGATCGATCCCAACGACTTTTGTTGAAGGGTAGCCAGGGGACGCTACACCGAGCCCACGGAGGCGTTCCCCATGCTGCTGCTACTCTCTCTTGCCCTTGCTCAAGAAGCTCCAGATGTTCTGGCGGATAGTGCAGGTGCCATCGACATCATCGCCGCTCCATCCGGTGCAGTGACGACCGATTTGTTCTACCGAGGCATGGGCGCTCCGACCATCGTCCGCGACGGTGACTTGTTCGTTCTGTTCTTCGAAACCCAGCTCCACCCTGACTCTTTCGACCAGCTCAGCGCCGACGTCAGCGCATGTGGCAACGGACGGGTCTGGGGAATCGGTCGCGCAACCTCCACCGACGGCATCACCTGGGAGGTCGACGAGAACTTGGTAGTCGAACCGGCAGGCGCCGGAGCCTACGATGCCTGTGTGGTCGCCCAGCCAGAAGTCACCTTCAACGGTGAACGCTACGACATCTGGTACAAGGCCGAGCAGGAACAGGGCCTGTGTGTGGACGGCGAGAACCCACGCACTTGGGGCTGCGACACGCAGGTAGGTGTCGGACACGCCACCTCAACGGACGGCATCACCTGGGAACGAAGCGATCTGCCGGCCATCAACATTGAGGGCTCCTTCGGCTACCCGCGCGTCACCTACGTAGACGGCCAGTGGATGCTGCTCCTGTCGGTCCTGCCCGACTTCTTCGCATACACCGCGGCCGAACCCGAGGGCCCGTGGACGCCCAACACATTCCCAGTCGTCAGCCCAGGCGATGTGGAGTGGGCCCGTGCAGAGGTCATTCGCCCGTCATTGCTGTGCAACACCCTGGTAGACGACGACGGGAACGACACCTACGGCTACAGCCTGTGGACAATGGGACGCGCCACCCAGGAAACGGTGGACATCAACCTCGGTCGCTACACGTCTGCGGACGGCCTCGACTGGAGCGTAGAGACGGCAAACCCCGTTCTCACCTGGGACGCGACCACTGGCGATGACTGGCGCGCAGTCGACGTTCTGCGAACGGACACCGGCGACATCCTGTACTACAGCCGCCGCGACCTGAACGAGACCCCCGTCAAGCGACGCATTGGTGTGGCCTGGACCACCCCGACGAACGACTGGTCGTCCACGACCTTCTTCGACAACCTGTGCCCTGTGCCGGAGTTCGACGACCCTGAGGGCACCGAAGCTCCGGAAGGCACTGAAGCTCCGGAAGGCACCGGAGATACCTCGGACCCAATCCCCGTCGACCCCTGCGAAGAGGACCCGGAGAGCGACGAGTGTGAAGAGGACACAAAGTGCGGTTGCCAATCGAGCCCGTCACCAATGAGTGGCTTGGCCCTGGGTGTGGCGCTGTTCGGACTACTGCGCACGCGACGTCGTCGCGGGTGATAGACCGAGGCCCCGCGATTGGAGCCTCTCATGTCAGATACCGCCTGGAACCACCTCACTACACACATCACAGAGCTTCAGACCCTCGCGGGTGTGCACGGGCTGCTTCAGTGGGACCAGCAGGTCAATATGCCTCCTGCCGCAGCCGGTCTGCGCGCTGAGCAGAACGCGTTGATGGCAGGCCTGGTGCACAAGCGTCTCACGGCGCCCAGCTACGGAGACGCCCTCACTGCACTGCTTCCGTCGACCGATCCCGTCCGCAGGGCGTCGGCGAAGCATCTCAAGCGCGACTACGACCGCAACACCAAGCTGTCTGCCGACCTCGTCGACCGCTTGGCGCGTGCTCAAGCGAAGGGATTCCAGTCCTGGATGGCCGCCCGCGATGCAGACGATTTCAAGGTATTCGTTCCAGCATTGTCCGAGCTTGTTGCGTTGAGCCAAGAGAAGGCGGAAGCCATTGATTCGAGCCGCCCGGCCTACGACGTCCTGCTCGACGAGTTCGACTACGGCACCTCCACAGCGACCCTCGTTCCAATGTTCGCGCGCCTTCGTGACGGCCTGACCGAGCTCGTCGGAGCCACCCGCGATGCTCCTGCAGTGCCAGCAATCGACCTGCATGTTCCCCTAGACGTACAGAAGCGCATCAATGAGACGGTCATCAGCTCCCTTGGCTATGACCTATCTGCTGGCCGCTTAGACATGGCACAGCACCCGTTCAGCATTGGTCTTGGCCGCGGAGATGTCCGCATCACGACCCACCTGTACGAGAATGACCTGCTGAACGGGCTGGGCGGCACCGTACACGAAGCCGGACACGCCATGTACGAACAAGGCCTACCCCACGACACCCTCAGCGGAACCGGCCTCAACGTTGCAGCCAGCTACGGCCTGCATGAGTCTCAGTCCCGCTTCTGGGAGAACACTATTGGCGGCTCACTGCCGTTCTTCCACTGGCTCAGTGCTCAGCTCGCCAACGAAGGGGTCAAGCTGACGGCGGATGCGCTGTACCGCGCCGCCAACCGTATCGAACCCGGTCTCATCCGCATCTCAGCGGACGAAGTCACGTACAACCTCCACATTCTCCTGCGCTTCGAGCTGGAGTTGGCCCTGTTCGACGGCAGCCTCGCGGTCGCAGACATCCCCGATGCCTGGAACGCTGGCATGCACAAGCTACTCGGCCAGACACCCAACTCCGGTGTTGACGGCGCGCTACAAGACGTGCACTGGTCGAGCGGGGCATTCGGGTATTTCCCTAGCTACACCCTTGGAAATCTATACGCAGCTAGCCTAGGTGTGGCCATGGAGGAGGCGCTGCCTGACATGTGGGAGCAGGTCGGCCAGGGCGAGTTCTCGCACATCTTGTCGTGGCTGCGAACCCACGTGCATCACCACGGAAGCCAGCTGTCCGCTCCAGACATCATCCGGAACGCCGTTGGGGACCGCGACCCTGTTGAGGATTTGTTGAGCCACCTGTGGAGTCGCCATGGCGCATTGTACGGCGTGAGCCGAATGGAATAGAGTGCGCCCGCAACATGGAGTACCCAATGCGCATTCTTACCGCCCTCGTAGCCCTGACCCTCGCCCCCATGGCAATGGCTCAAGACACCCCCTGCCAAGACCCAGCGACCTTCTCGGCCCGTGGCTGTGCAACACAGGTCGAAGAGTCCCTGCAGACCGCTGCCTCATCCCGTGACACCATCGCGCGGATGATGGAGTGCACGGACACCAAGAAGAAGAAGGTCTTGATCACCTGTGCAGCGGACTACAACCGCGCGCTTCGCCAGATGGGCCGTGCATCGCGCATTCTCGGCGCAGCGTACCAAGCCTCGCAGAACTAAGACCATACGCCCGCATCCATCGTGATGCGGGCTACCGGCGAAGCCACGAAAAGAGCCCGCACTCGGAAAACCGAGGCGGGTTCTTTTTCTAGTCAGCCAGCTGAACGAGTCGTCAACCGAACGCTAAGCGCTCGGTCAACAGCCGAACAGGACTACCAGGAGCTCTTGTGAATTCCAGGAAGCTGTCCCTTCAGGGCCAACTCACGGAACGCAATGCGGGACAGCATGAACTCACGGTAGATGGCGCGCGGACGACCCGACACCACACACCGCGTGCCCAAACGGACCGGGCTGCTGTTGCGAGGCAACTTCGCGAGCTTTCCGCGAGCGTTTTGGCGCTCTTCTGCCGAAAGGCTCATGTCGTTGCTTTGTTGCTTCAGAAGCTCACGCTTTGCTGCGTACTTGCGTACCAGCTTTTCACGCTTCTTCTGACGATTAATCATGCATGTCTTGGCCATGGAAACCTACCAAATCTGTAAAGTCCCGCCCCATTAACGAAGGAGGACAGGGTGTCAAGGCTGTGGAGCCCCAGCGCGACCACCAAACAGCCGCATAAAGATGAACACCATTACCGCAAACACCGGCAAGGCGAGAGAAAGCGTGAAAATGAATGGGACTTCCGAGACGAGATCGGGTGCCACATCATCCGCGACTTCGAGTGTTGTGCCCTCATCATTCATGATGCGTCCACCCGTTCTGCGATCGCTTCGTCCAGCCAAAGGCCCTCGTTCGCCTCACGGGCCCACGGGACGTCGTCCTGTGCAAGTCGACGCAGCAAACGAATCGCCGCAACTTGTGCCGGTACGATCTCAGCCCAGATCGCAGTCTCCAAGAACCGGTAGTCATCGGACGTCCCAGGCAAGCGCTTTCCATCGATGGCTTCGCGGCAGCGCGGACACGCCAGAATCGCAGAATCGATGTCCAAGTCCTCGCCAACAGGCGGGACGAGCTGTGGTCTGCATCCATCGCTTTCACCGCACAGTTCGCATCCTGAACGTGCACGCCGTGACAGGTCCTTGCCGAGGCCATTGAGCGCCTGCAGGGCTGCCTGATGCGCTTGTCTACCTTTCGCCATCTACCACCTCGGTCTGGTCGGGCTACCTTGGCCGGCGTAACGCGCCGTTCCTAAGATCTGGAGACTCGTTGGTCACCCCATTCCTACATGCCTTCGCCTTTGGCCTCGTCACGCGACTCGTCGAGAGCGAAGAACTGCTCATCGAAGAGGGCAAGCTCAAACATGTCGTCGCTTGGCTGGCGGTTGACCTTAGCAAAGCACGCCAAGGACGCTCGCTCATCTCAACGGTCAGCATGTCCCTGATCAAGTGTGAACACGTCGAGGACCTGTTTGCTGATAACGATTCCATTGGGGCCCACGTCGTGAACATGGGGGCTGCAGGTGGGTGATGCCCGTCTGGCGATTCGATGGGTAGCAGGGCTGCCCTTCGACCAGTGGGCAGTGCGCTTGTCCACGGGAAACGCGGACCTGCGCGGTAGTCTGGAACAAGTCGTTGTGGTCACGGGCGGACACACCCTCACCTTGGGCCCAGGCCCCACACACGTCGAGCTGATGTTTCTCGGAGGCGTGCGTCCCAGGCTCGTCGCTGTCGCAGTCAGCGGCCCTCTAACGGTGGGTACACAGGTCGCTACGTCATTGCGGTTGGTCGACGGAGAGGTGCTCATCGACGACGTCGCCCTCCCCCGCCTCGACGCACCACTCGCGTCGTCCGACCTGGTGACAGCCCTGCTGGACAACCTTTCGGACGTCGAGCTCATCGCGCGAGGCCGTCCGGTGCGTGACGCCCGCATACGCTTGCCAGAAGGAATTGAGGTGCGCCTGTCGGACCGCGACGAGGTGACCGTTCAAGCCAAGACGCATGGCCCACCGGATGACCTGGTCCTCTCCGAGCCCCTGCGTCTACAGTTTGGCGAACACGGCGTACGAGTGGACCACCGGAGTGTGCGCTGGCTGGCTTCCATCGCACGCATCCGTATCCACGGCGCACATCTACATCCAGACGGACGAGTCGTTCTGGAAGGCGGAGCCAAGCGTGGCCTCAATCGCGTAGTGCGTACTGGCTTGCGAACAGCCTCGGCACAACTCTCAGGACTGGTTCGGAAGAGTCCGCGCTTCAAGCGGATTCGTGACTTCCTTCATCTCTAGCTGTTGCGGACGACGCGCAACAATACGATGGCCCGCACCGCAGCGAGGGCCAACAGCACACCACCGAAGAGGTACTGACCGCTGGCCAAGAAACTCCCGCCCATGACCGCGAAGAGTACCGAGGTCACCACGCCAGTGAACATGGACATCCGTCTGTTCATGAACGGGGCCGAGTGCGGGTGACGATTCCGGCGTCTTCGTCTTCGTCGGGGACATCGATGACCGTTGGCTCGTCATCTAGGTCGTCTTCCCACATCTCCCAGTCGCTCGACGGCAAGCGCACGCTGGCCTTCATGGACATGTGGACCACACGACCCAAGTCGCGCAACAATCCGTCCACCGCACGCGATGCATCGCTGCCGCGGCCCATCTGTTTCTCCAACGCCATGGCATTGTCGATCGACTCAATCAATCGACGAACTTCAGGGAGCAGGGATACATCAACCGACATGAGGCCACCGGGCAAGGACGCGTTGCAAGCTGACGATGGCCAGTGCATGAGAGATCGCACCCTGGTCCAACAGACCAGGGAGCTCGGACAGCCCTACTAGCTCAACTTCAATGTCTTCACCCGCATCCAGTTGGGTTTCACCAACAACGACCGCGTCCAACATGGCGAACATCCAGCACTTATTCCCCTGAATGGCAGGGTTCGGGTGTACCCAACCCAGTGGAACCACGCGCCCTCCGCCGTAGCCAGTCTCTTCGGCCAGCTCGCGCACCCCTGCGTCCTGAGGACTCTCGCCTGGGTCCACCATGCCCCCTGGAATTTCCAGCGTCTCAGCATCTACGCCCCACCGATGTTGGCGAATAAGAACCACGTTTCCCTCGGGTGTGATGGGCACAATGTTTACCCAATCGGGTGCGTGCATTCGGTAGTACGTGCGGACCCCTGCTCTCGTCTCAGTTAAAAATGCTTCGACGTCGAAAATAGCGGTCTTCAAGACTCGGTCGCCCATACAGCCTCCGCTTGGTGGCTAACGACACAGCGGTGATGCGCCCACCGGGGTAACGGGGCCCATGAGTAGCAATCCACACCACGACCGTGCCTGTGCCCAGGGAAAGCCTGGGTACATGGACCCTCAAACCGGCCTATTCGTCATGACGGCGAAATACCTGCTGGCGAAAGGACGCTGTTGTGGGTCGGGCTGCCGGCACTGCCCGTTTGATGCTGCCGAACAACGGCGCGCCGGGCGAGCCACAATCACCGCCGAGGACCAATAATTATGGGCAAGCGACGCCGTCATCAACCCCCCTTTGAGGTTGAGATTACCGGACTCGGCAAGAGTGGAACTGGACTTGGGACAGCCCCGGATGGTGCGCCGGTCCAGGTCCGTTTCGCACCCCCTGGCTCCCGCCTACACGTCGTCCCAGCAGGCCGGCGCAAGGGCATGTGGCAGGCTCGCCGGACAGCGATGATTCGTCCCCCGGTGAGCGTGGTTCCACCCCGCTGCGGTCAGTTCGCTCTGTGCGGTGGATGCCAACTGCAAGAGCTCGGTATTGAAGCGCAGCGTGTCGCTCGCACCAACAAGGCCATGGCAGACATCGAAGCCAAAGGCACGAGCCTGGCAGACGTGCAGATTCATCCAACCCGCTTCACAGATGACACGTACAACTACCGAAACAAGGTAGAACTCTCATTCGGTGTGTCTCGGTACTTGTCTGAGGCCGACCACGCCAAAGGCTTCGCTATTGACGGCCGATTCCTTGGGTTCCACGCCGCAGGCCGATTCGACCGCGTTGTCGACGCACCACGGTGCGAGATTGCGCAGGAACCCCTCAACGCCGTGCTGAAAGCGACCCGAGAGGTCCTACTGCCAGAGGAAGGACCAGCGCTGTACAACGTACGCGACAACACTGGGTTCTTGCGGCATCTCCTACTACGTATGGGCGTTACCACCGGCGAAGTGATGGCCGTTCTGTACACCGCCACTCCACTATCCAATGCCGAACGCGAGGCAGCGATGGCGTGGGGCGAAGCCATCTCAGCGCTCACAATTGACGGGGCAACCGTGACGTCTGTGCAGTGGGCCATCAATGACGGCGTCGCAGACGTCGCTCGAGGCGCGACCGAGCACCTGTGGGGAGAAGAACGCATTCACGAGCGCTTGGGCGACGTCATCTTCGACCTGTCCGCTACGTCATTCTTCCAGACCAACACCGCCGGTGCCATCGTCCTGTACGACACCATTGGTGAGGCGCTCACCAGCGAGTCCCGAACGCTACTGGACCTGTACTGCGGCACCGGATCTATCGGGCTGTACCTAGCGGACCGAGTGGACACGGTGATTGGCATTGAGGAGCGGGAAGACGCCGTTCAGGATGCCCGCAGAAACGCAGTACGTAGCGGCGTCACAGCCACATTCACTGCTGGAAAGGTAGAGCACCACCTGAGCAGTCTCGCTGTTCCTGGAGCCGCCATGGTCGTTGACCCACCGCGCGCTGGGCTACACCCGAAGGTCGCCCTCGCACTGGCAACAGCCGACGCAGATGAGCTGGTGTATGTGGCCTGCAGTCCTGCGTCATTGGGTAGAGACGCGGCCGTCTTACAAGCCGGGCATTGGAAATTGACCGACCTGTGGACAGTCGATTTGTTCCCGCACACCGGCCACATTGAGATGGTTGGACGATTTGTGCGCACAAATCGCTGATCAATCTTGGCGGTGTTCGTAGGTGGGCTGCGATGTACTCCTGACGGGCCCAGGCGCTCGACCGGGGAACACATGAAGTTCGGCAAAGCACTTAAGAAGACATTCGGCAAGAAGAAGGGCAGCAAGCGTCGCAACGCAGGTCTCGGCGCTCCACAAGATGCCCTTCAGGACACGCTCGGGTCAGCAAGCGCTGCGCCTGCACTGAATGACGCCTTGGTACAACCGCCAGCACAGGCGAACACCGAGCCCAAGCAGGCCCCGGACCTTCCTTGGAAACGCGCACAGAATTTGCCACGCCCGCAGGCCAAAGAGAACTTCGGAAGTCGCCGCAAGTACAAGGACGTCAAATCGAGGGAAACCGAGTATGACGGCGAATTTGAACACGCGACATGGCGAGGAGACGCGTTCACAAACGCCCAGGCAAAGGGCTTCAACATCAACACCCAAAAGGCGTCAGAGTCAGAGTTCGACAGCAGGTACAAGGTCGGTGTCGGCGACGGCGGCATGCTCACCGGTGCGGATGGTGAGGTGTTGGATAGCTCAGGCGCCATCTCCGGTCGTGGAACCGAGGGCTTGCTCACATATGCCATGAACCCTGATGGCGCGTTCGGTACTGCAGACGCAGGTGCCGAAACCACACGCGGAAGCGACGACTATCGTGCGTACAAGGCCCTGTCGGAAGAGGAACGCAACGCAACGGACGCCCCGGACTACAGCGTCTTCCACCACTCGTCCTTCTTCGGAGACGACCAGGTGGCTGCCGCCGGCGAGATGAAGGTTCGCGAGGGAACACTCAAAGAAATCGACAACAACACCGGTCACTTCAAGACCCGTGACTCCCAGACAGTACAAGCGCTCGACGAGTTGAAGGGCCGAGGCGCGAACCTCGACCACGCAAATGTCAACTTGCGCGACTTCGACAACCTCGACAAGACCACAAATCTCCCGGCACAGACCCACGTTCCAGCGAGTGCGTTCATGCAGAGCGGCGGAAACGCTGAAGCTCACTGGGCGAAAGCCAACCTCAACAGCTCGATACTCCAACTCGGCGGGATGACGGCCATGTCGGAGGCGTCGAACAAGAGTAGCAACGCCGAAAAATCGGACCTCGTGGAGCTCTTGGAAGACTTCTTGGAGGACCACGAGACCCTGCCGGAGGAGCAACTCGACGCGCTGATGCACGCCAAGGCAGCAGAGCTTGGAATGGCGATTGACTGGTTCGACGCCGACCAAAACTTGGTCAGCGCTGAATGGGCCCATGACGGGAACGGTTCGCCCGGGAAACGCTCGGCCATCAGGAGCGCCGTGGCCCCGCTCAACAGTGCGAAAGCGGACGAAGCACGTTTGCGAGAACAAGCCAACGCGCCCGCGCCGAGCGAGGCGAGCGCTGTTGAAGGCGGGGGCGACGCACCGCTCGCCTACAGCCCGCTCGGCTACGCCAACGCACCACTCGCCTACAGCCCCCTCGGCTACGCCAACGCACCTACCGAATACAGCGACGCTCCACTCGGAAACGCACCCACCGAGTACAGCAACCTACCGCTCGGAAACGCACCCACCGAGTACAGCAATCTACCGCTCGGAAACACTCCCACCGAATACAGCGACATGCCGCTCGGAAACACTCCCACCGAATACAGCGACATGCCGCTCGGCTACAGCGAAACACCGCTCGGCTACAGCGAAGCACCGCTCGGCTACAGCGAAGCACCGCTCAGCTACAGCGAAGCACCGCTCGGCTACAGCGAAGCACCGCTCGGCTACAGCGAAACACCGCTCGGCTACAGCAAAGCACCGCTCGGCTATTCCACCTTCTAAACGCCGAATGCCCAAGGTCTTCGGTGCGCCGAGTCGACTGGAAGGACCCGGCCAAGAGCACGGGAACAGGCCCAAAGGTCTACGGAATCACGACCGTCATTGTGAACGGTAGGTGGTCGGACAGCGGGTAGGTCTCACGGTGAACGACCAGGTCGGTCACCTCGACACCGGTACCGTGGAACAGGTAGTCAATCGTGCGGTCCGGCTCGGTCCCGCCCCACGGAACATACGTGCGGACAGCCTCTGTGTCCGACGGAGGAAACGGCGAGGAATACCGCTCAAACAGCGGCGCTACCGCACTCTGCGAGCCGTAAAAGGTCTCCCCATTCTCAATGCGCGACGCCGGGTCGCCCGGTGGCAGCGCATTGAAGTCCCCGGCCAGCAACCAGGGGGTCTGAGACGCTTCGAGCGCTGCTGCCAGCTCGTCCAGCTTGCTGACTTGGCGCTCAAGCGTGCCGTCGTTCTTCGAGAAGGCAGACAGATGCGTGTTGAGCAGCGACATCGAGCCACCGCCCTGAAGCGGGATGGACAGAGACAATGCCGCACGGCGCAGATTGAACATGCGACGGACAGGGTTCTCTTTCAGCAACGGCAACTGGTGACGTGTTGATGAATCAATGCGGTACCGACTGAACACCGACAGGTTCATGTCTACCCGACCCATGGGTTCATGGGACGGAACCGGCACATAGGCTGCCCGGTGGTACGGCGCGGCAGTGTGGCAGGGCAGGTCGAGCCGTTCGCGTAGCATGGCGTGTTGGTCCAACCTTCCCGTCCGACGACTGTTGCGGTCGACCTCTTGCAGCAGCACAATGTCGGCGTCTTGGTCGGAGATGAACCGTGCGATGCGGTCTAATGTGCGCTCGACCTGTACAGGTGGAACCGAGACAGCCTCGCCGCCGTCGTAGAAGAATTGCTGTTCACGATTCGCACTGAACTGAATGTTCCACACAAGCACACGAATCGGTGTGCCTCGTGGGGCAACGGGTGCATCGGCTGGACAGGCGACTGGCGCCTCTTCGATATCCGCTGGGAAGTAAAAGGCACTACGAAGGCCCGCAAACAGTCCACCGAGCACGATGACCCCTCCCACTCCAACAATCGCCAACCACTTACGCATGCCTAGCCCTATCCCGTCATTGACAGGACAAGACGCACCCTCGCCGCAGATGTGACCATGTTGGTTGTATGCGCATTGCAACCATCGCCCAGATCCCCATCCGCCTTCACTGGAGCTTCCTCGCGTTGGTTGTGGGCTACACCGCATTCTCGGCCTGGACGACCGATCTCCAGACCGTCGGCGAGTCGTTGCTCATGGGCCTTGCACTGTTTGGTTCCGTGGTTCTACACGAGCTCGGGCACGCCATGGCTGCACGCTATTTCGGAATTCGAACGCGGCACATCACGCTGTTCCCCTTCGGTGGCATTGCTGCTATCGAGCAGATCCCGCAGAACCCAACCCAAGAGTTCGTCATTGCGGTCGCCGGCCCGCTGGTCAATGGCATGCTCGTGCTACTGTTTCTGCCCTTTGCCCTCATCACAGGCTGGTGGACCCTAGGCCTTCTTGCCGTACTCAACGCCATCATGGGACTCTTCAATCTCATTCCGGCCTACCCCATGGACGGCGGCCGGGTGCTCCGAGCCATGCTCTCGGTACCGTTCGGCTACATTCGCGCCAGCTTGGCAGCGATGGCCATCGGTCGCCTCTTCGCCCTCCTGTTCGTCGTCGGAGGAGTCGCGACCTGGACGCCGAGCCTCATTCTGATCGGCGCGTTCTTGTTCGTCGCAATCGGCGTTGAGAGACGCCGACTTAGCTACGATATCGAGCTGCAAGAGGCAATGACGGCCTAGACCCTACATCTGGATAGGAAGCGGATTGAACCCAACAACCCGTGCGATCCAGAAACCAAGGTAGAGCACAATCATCCAGAACAGTCCGAAACCGGCAACAAAGTTGTACGGCAGCTGCCACTTCTTGTAGTCGCGGGTGATCAGACGCACTGCACCGAGAAAGCCACCCACCCACAGCCAGAGCAGCAACGTGGCTCCAGCAACGTTGTAGGTTGCGGCCGTCAGGAATTGGCCGCGTGACAGATGCACCCAGCTTCGAGTCATCCCGCAAGATGGACACGCGTAGCCGGTGGCCTCAGTGAACGAACAACCGGCACCAAACCGCATTCCGAACAGGTAGGTCCACTCATCTCCGCCCGGGTAGAAGACCACCGAGAGAAACAAGGCACCCACACCCATCATGAGCAGCATGACCGGCCAGACCCACGGCGGAATGCGCGTTCGTCCATACACAAAGTCGGTCACAGCACCCACACACAACCCCACAACATGCTGGCTGCTAACCGATTGCGCCGGGTTCCGGTTCTGGCTTTGGCAACAGCATCTCCGGGATGGTCAATGGCGGACGCGCGAGACCCGGCTCTTTCGCCACGGCATCTTCCCACCACGGCATCTGGGTAAACAGGTCGTAGTGGTCGGTAAACAGGGGGCTCTCGACAACCAGCCCATCGCCCATCGGTAGCTCCAACCGAAGGCAATGAAGCCCCAGTCGGGTGTAGTCATAGTTCTCACGCCACCAACGGTTGGTCTTGTTGTCCCCGTGCTGCCGGTCCTGAACCACCGGGTGGCTCAGGTCCCGTACGTGCCGACGGACTTGATGGAAGCGACCCGTGCGCGGACGAACACGAAGCAAGCTGCAGCGCGGCTCACGGCTAGTGCCGAGACAATCCACAACCGAAGACGCCTCTTTGAGCACGCCTTTGTCGGACTTCATGGGCTTGTCGACAATCACCTCGCCCTCACGGGTCCACAGACCACGGGTGAACGCAACGTAGGTCTTGGTGGCGTTCTGCATGGCCTCCTGCAGACGAGCTGCCGCCTCCGACGACAGTGCCACCGGCATGCAGCCAGACGCCGCACGGTCCAAGCGAACCGGCGGGAATACGTGCTGACCCAGCTGATCGCGCAGCGACTGCATGACGAAGTACCGGTCACGGGACGCCATCGGCGTTCTGTGGACGAGCAGGTGTGGCGGCTTGGCAATGACCACAATGTCATCCGTCCGCGCCAGTATGTGCAGTGGGACGCTCACAGCATCACCTCCGGCGGCGGTCTATGGGTCTGCCCAAAGATTAGCGCGTCAAGTTTCAGTGTTGAGGCAAAGGCAACGCAAGGCCACGAACCCGAAGGAATGACGCATCATTTCGACCGGTGAGCAACGCCGACATCCGAGACGTATCGGCACGGAAACGCAGCGGTCATCTTCGGACAGGCTCTAGCGGCTGTTTAGTGAGATCCGTGCCGGACAGTAGTCATGGGGCTGGCTCAGGGACCGCACGCGAAGCAGGTAGGTGCCGCTGTCGTTGCGGCTACCTCGACCGGACAGGTGAACCGCCTCACCATCAGTCGTGACCGTCCGACGCGTCAGAATTCTGCCGGTTTCGTCGGCAATCGCAAGCTCTACTCGCGACTGTTGAGGCCCGACAAGCATCTTCGCGTTGATGCCCCAGGTGTCGAACAGGCCATCGTTTGAGTAGAACGTGAACCACTCTTCGTCGGCCCCATCACGCATCACCACATCGAGGGATGTGGTGAACTTGTTGCGCCCACCCCGCAACGAATGGGCTTGGTCCCAGGTGTCATTGCTCTCGTAGGCGTCATCGGCAGCGAGCGGTGAGACCCCGTCATCCACCACACCGTCACAGTTGTCATCCCGGCAGTCGGCAACCTCCACCGCGCCCGGAGACACAGCGCTGTTGGCGTCATCACAGTCGCCATCCTGCTCGGAGTAGCCGTCTCCATCGTCGTCAAAGACAATGGTGCCTTCATCGATTCGACCATCGCAGTTGTCGTCAAGACCGTTGGGAGAACCGAGCTCCTCGCGCCCCGGATTGACGCTGCGGTTGTTGTCGTCGCAGTCGGTCTGGGTGTGGCCTTGGTCCACCACGCCGTCGCAGTCCTGGTCGAGTCCATCTAAGACGAAGAACCCGTCGCCGTCGGCATCTGCGCCCTCAGCAGCACCGGGATGAAAGGCACTATTGGCATCATCACAGTCCCCACCGCCCGCCAGAAGACTGGTGTGACCATCGCCGTCGCGGTCGGCGGACTCAGGGCAGGTGTTCACTTCGGGGTCCGCGTCGTCACAGTCGCCAGCACAGGTGCTTGTACCGTCACCATCGGCGTCCGCGCAGGGCACTCCCAACTCAAAGACAAGAGATTCGCGCTCCGTCACAAAGTCGGACAGCTGAACGGTCACGAAGACCTCATGCACTCCAACGGCCATGTCATTGGTAAGGGCAATGCGCTGGGTCCGATTGGACGGTAGCATTGTACCTTCGGTGCCAACAGCCGTGTCGAAGTTCACCCGCCAAGACGGACTGGCTTCTTCTACGCAGACGTCCGACACCTCAACCACAATGGCGTCGTCGTTGCCCTGGTAGACGTGAGTGCTGGACAGCGACAGCGTGACTGCGTCTTGGACCGCAGGCAGCGTGACTGTGGTGGAGATGGGGTCCACTCCCTTGAGCGTGACGTCCACGGTGTACGACATGCCGGGTTCACCCGAGCCCAACCACGTCATGACCTGACGGCCATCCACGCGAAAGCGCTCCATAGACCGTCCATCCACCGCAATATCGAGCGCCCGCCCACTCGCTTCGGCGTCCACCAAGACCACGAAATTACCGCACGCGTCGGTTTGTACAAACACTTCATGCACAACCCGAGGTCCGAAAACACCCGAGCAACCCAATAAACTGGCCCCCACCACACAGGCAAAGGCACTAGCAAACACACGCTTCATGCCGCCCATCTACCACGCGAGGCGGATGGGAGTCAGTGACAGGTGATGTCAGCCCCCGAAGCACTCTACGCGCAGACCGAAGTTGCCCTGGGCACCGTCTCGGCCATCTACAACAAGCTCAAACTCGCGAACACCCGAGGTCGTGGACGGGTAGTCGCGGTACATCCCCCCGTCTGAGTCGATTGTACCCAAGGACGAACAGTCGCCAGACCGCACTTCCTCCGGCTCATCACAATCCCATCCAGAGCAAACTCCAATGCCCATATCTGCACATGGACCGTAGAAGGTCACCCGCATGGACTGCCCGACGGGTTGCCGCAGGCTGTACACGCGCTCAGGGGCGTCCCAGTTCTCAGACCCAGTCGCGAAGGTTGCCGCTAGGTAGTGCTCTGTGTCGTAGTGAGTCGACCCACCAACGGTGGTCGCTTGGATGAAGTCACCACAGTAGATCTGGTCGGTTGTACATTCTCCGAAGCCAGGCACGCCGCCCGGTTCTGGCGTGTCGTACTCTGACCGGCAGTTCACGAGGGCGTCATCTATCGGGTCCGTGTCGACATCATCGCTGGTGTCTTCGTCTTCCGTGCCATCCACTATGCCCGTACCAGGACCGTCATCACCAGAGTCCGGGTTGAGTTCTTTGCTGCAACCAGCCGCGAACAATGCCACCGATAAGCCAATCCAAGGCGCCATCTTCATGCTCCGGTCCTCCGTACCCTGGCCGCACGGTAACACCGGTCATGCCGGTCCGCGCTTCGGTGTGCAAAGGAGTTGAGCCGCAGGGTGTTTGCCAGCACGCGAACCGCTGCACATCCGCAGGCCACAATCCGCGCGCGCACCATCTCACCACACCGACCGGCCGAAAACGATCATTGCCAGGGAGGCAACGCACCGCGTCGGGTCGACGACACCGGTCGCACACCCCCCATGCAAACCCAACGAGGGGACTCAGTAAGGTTTCGCCAAACGCCCATACCTCAAACCGTCAACCGATTGAGTGGGGCAAACACGCGGTGATTCCAGGCAAGCGGATCTAGAACGAACAGCAGCCGGACTCAGGCGCTACTCTGCTCTCATGCTCAGTCTGCCAATTCTCGAGCACCCGCGCACCCACTGGATTGCGGGGTCGCTCAGTCTCATTGTCATGCCCCTGTCGGCGCGTGCCGCAGATGTTGACGTTTGCCCTAGCTGCGACCACACCACCATTGGTGCTGGCGTGGCTGCCGCAGGTCCCGAAGACACGGTGTGGGTGGCACCCGGAGACTACTACGAGTCCATAACCATGGCCGCGAGCCGCCAGATCCGCAGCACCGGCGGGTCCGGAGTGACGCATTGGTACGGCACCACAACCAACGTCATCACCATCACCAACGGTGACAGCACCCTGATCGACGGGTTTTCCATTCACCCATGGGATGGAACCGGCAATCCCCCACCGGCTGACACACCAACGGTCGCTGCATCACGGGGACTCCAGGTCTCCAACGCAAGTGTCCGTCTACAGGATGTTCAAGTGAGTACGCACACGTCGTCTCTGACGGGTGCGGCTGCCTGGTTGACCGACTCAACCGTCACCATCAAAGGCAGCCACTTTTCTGGCTTATCAGCAGATTCTGGCGGCGCAATTGACTCGAGTCGCAGCACTGTTGTGCTGTTGGACAGCCAGTTCACGGGCAACTCCGCCTCTTTCGGCGGCGCTATTCGCTGTCTGAACTCAGTGGTTCAATCCACCTACACACTCTTCTCGGACAATCGGGCGCAGGACCCTGCGACAGACACGCTTGGGTTCGGTGGCGCAATCGGTGCCGAACGCTGCGACCTGGCAACGTCCCACGATCAGTTCATGGGAAACTCTGCCGGTTTCGGTGGTCACGTGTATGCCAACGGCGGGCAACTAATCGCCACCCACACGCTGTTCGCCAATGGCTCTGCCGATACTGGAGGTGCGGTGTGGTTCGAAGGCAGTTCCATCGCGCTCAATGAAAGTTTCTTCCGCCAGAATGCCGCAACCAATGCCGCAGGCGCCCTCTTCGTTACCCATCAACCGGACGCGATGACCAACGTCAAAGGCACTGTGTTCACCCAGAACACGAGCGACGGACTCGGAGGCGCGATTCGCATGATCTCCGACGTGTCAGATGCACAGCTCAGCATCACTGACAGCCGTTTCCAAGACAACAGCTCGGTCTCTGGCGGCGGCGCCGTGAGCACGCGAGGCATTGAACATCTCGCCATCTTTGGGAGTAGCTTCCTCCATAACCAGAGCACCCAACCCACATCGGGCGGAGGTGCCCTACGTGGAGAGCTCGCCGCTGGCCAGGCCGGCTCGCTGAGCATCTCCAACTCGTACTTCTGCCGGAACACTGCAGGCGCCGGCGGTGCGCTGGCCTACAACACCCAAGACCAAAACGTCGACCTGTTCGACAGCGTGTGGGTTGAAAACTCGGCGGCATCCGCAGGCGCATTTCTAGTGGAGGGCGCCGACTTCACTGCGGAGAACAACAACTTCGTGGACAATTCGGCTGCCGCCGTCGGTCCTGTCGGGATTCTTCGCTCTGGCAACATGGCGTTCGAGTCGAACATCGTCACCCCGACCCCCGCCACGAATGGTGCCATCTTCACGTCCGGCACCTTCCTAGATGCCTACAGCAACTACAACTTGTGGTGGACGTCCCTCGAACGAACCTTCAGCGGTGTCTTCCAAGCGCGAAACGTCAACGGAGATGACGAGCTTGAAGGCGAGCCGTTGCTCTTCGGCTACGACCGAACCGAAGACTGTCTCGACTGGAGCTTCGCCCCGGGTTTCGAGAGCCCCGTGTTCGACAGTGACAACGGAGTCATTGGCGTCACCGGCGGCGTTGTCGGCCCCTCAGCATTCAACGACATCGATGCTGACGGCATCGCACGCCCGATGGACTGCAACGACGACAACGCGAACGTCTACCCAGGGGCCATAGAGACGTGCAACGGCGTCGACAACAACTGCAACGGACTTATCGACGATATCGATACCGCATCCGTGCCAGAGGGTGCGCAGACCTACTACTACGACGCCGACAATGACGGTTTTGGCGGCCTGATCAGCGCACCTTCCTGTCGTCAGCAGACCCGCTGGGTCGTCGCCGGCAACGACTGCAACGACGCCGACCGTGCCATCTTCCCAACGGCGCAGGAAGTCTGGTACGACGGGATTGATCAGAACTGTGACGGCCGGAACGACTACGACCAGGACAACGACGGCTATCCTACGCAGTCCCCGGTCGGTGACTCCACCGACTGCAACGACCTAAACACCGCCATCAATCCCGGCGTGGATGAGATCTGGTACGACGGCGTCGACCAAAACTGCGACAACGCCAACGACTTCGACCAAGACAACGATGGGTCGGCCCTCAACGACCCAGCCCCCGACTGTGACGACGAAGACAGCGCCAGGTCACCGCTCTTGGAGGAGGTCTGGTACGACGGAATCGACCAGGACTGCGATGGGGCCGACGACTACGACCAAGACGGCGACGGTCAACAGATCCAACGGGTCGGCGGCGAAGACTGTAATGACCAAGACGCCGCCATCTTCGTTGGCGCGCAAGAGGTCTGGTACGACGGAATCGACCAAGACTGCGACGACGCCAATGATTTCGACCAAGACGGCGACGGCTTCACCACACATCCAGCGGCGCCCCCTGCAGATGACGACGACTGCAACGACCAGGACGCCACGGTGTTCCCACAGCAGCAAGAAGTACCCAACGACGGAATCGACCAAGACTGCAGCGGCTATGACTTTGTGGATGCGGATGGCGACGGTTTCGCGGCTATCCATGCGGGCGGAGACGACTGCGACGATGACAATTCCGAGATCAACCCGTCCGCAGAAGAGATTCCCTACGACGAGATTGACCAAGACTGCGATGGTCTAGATGTGGTGGACGCTGACGGAGACGGCTTCATTGCGGTGGAAGCCGGCGGAGACGACTGCGACGACGACAACAGCGACATCTCGCCGGCCGCCGAAGAAATCTGGTACGACGGAATCGACCAAGACTGCGACGGTGCCAACGACTACGACCAAGACGGCGACCAATGGGTGGTGCAAGCCGGTGACTGCGACGACCTTGACCCCGAGCGCAATCCAGGGGCGAGCGAGACACCGAATGGCGGTGTGGACCTGAACTGCGACGGCTACGCTGCGGCATCAAGAGTCACGGGCGCTGGCTGCTCATCCCTGCCCGCTACGCCTGCCTCTTGGGGTCTATTTGCCGGACTGCTCGCCCTAGGGTTCCGCAGACGTAGATGACAGCCGGCCTCGGTGACGCTAGATTCGCTCGCTCTGCTGGAGACTGTATGCACATCGCCCGCCTCACCTTGCTGTTTGTTCCGCTAGCCCTTGCGGCCTGTGCGTCCAGCACGGTGCCCCCGACCCCATGCGGAGAGATGTGCGACGAGCTCGTCAGCACCTGTAGCTATGCCGCCTTCCCGTCCATGGATTCCTGCCTACAAGGCTGTGAGTTCGATTCGACGAACGGCCGCGACGTTGACGGCCAGAAAGACTGCGTCGCCGAAGCCGAGTGCAACACCTTCGCCATTGTGGAGTGCGAACATGCGTACGAATAGCCTTCTACTACTGCTCGTTGCCGCTTCCGCTTGCACCAACGAAACCGGTATTACCCCCGCCGAAGTCAACATTGACCCAGGCGAGATCACCGAGTGCGACTTCACTGTGATGAGCGACAGCGACTTCTTGGAGTACGACTGCAACCCAGTATTCCAGTCGACCGGCGAAGAATGGGCTGGAGATATCGGCAGTATCGGCTTTCACACCACTCAGGTATCGGGCCACCCGTTCTACCAGATGTGGTACACGGCGGACGCCACAAGCGGCGCTGCGTACGAGATTGGCTACGCGATTAGCGGTGACGGCACGAACTGGGACACCCACCCCGGCAACCCACTCATTCGAGCCACCCCGGGCGCCTGGGACCAAGACGCCATGGACGCTCTCCAGGTGATCTGGGACGAAGACGAGTCGCTCTACGTCATGACCTACCAGGGCATCACCCTTCCCCAGAATGACTTTGACCCAGGTCAATGGGGCATTGGCGTGGCCACATCAGACGACGGTATTCGCTGGGGCAAGCACCCGTCCAACCCCGTCATCGACTTCAACGACCCGGCCGTCTCCGCGTCCGTTTCACCGTGTTGGCCGCTCAACCTCACCAAGCGTGCTGGCAGCTACATCAGCTACGTCGCCGCATCTGACCCACTCAACGGCGTGTTCGGCAATCCTCGGTGTGACGTGTACACAGCTATCGGAACGGGCCTCGCCGACTGGAACTTCTCGCCCAACCCATCCCTACAAGCAGGAGATTGGTACGACGCAGCAGGAATCATTGCCGCAGACGTCGTGGAGTTCAACGACCAGTTCTACATGTTCTACATTGGCTTTGAGTCCTGGACACCAACCGGACAAGGCAACGTCATCACCGCTACGTCGCCACACGTAGCCATGGCAACGTCTCCGGATGGCTCCTTCTGGACCAAGTACGCCGGCAACCCACTGCCGCTTTCGTTGGATCTGGGCACAGGCGCCAGCTCGATTGGCGCTGAAGTCGTGGGTAGTCGCGTTCACCTTTGGGTCAACGACTACTACGCAGAGCTGGACTCAAAGGCCGTTGGTTACTTCCTCTTCGACCCCAACCGGGAAGAAGGCGCCGCCGAAGAGACACCCGCAGCGCCGTAGAGGTCCCTAGACCAGACCTTCGGAGGCAAGCCACTCGCGCAACCCTGGCCCCGTGTCTTCACGTTCCAGGGCGTGGGTGATGTTGGCCTTGAGCAGACCCAGCGGCGTTCCCGTGTCCCACCGCTCAGCGTCCACCACCCGAGCGACGACCTTTCCTTGGTCGGCGAGGACGTTGATGGCGTCCTGCGGGAAGAACTCGCCGTCTCCGTGTGCGGCCCATCCGGCCTCAAGCAGCGGGAAGATGTCTGCGGTGTACAAGTACCGTCCGAGCGAGACCAAGTGGCTCGGCTCTTCTCCCACAGCGGGCTTCTCGACAATGCCGCGTACGGGCACAATCGGACCCTCTCCAACAGCATCGAGCACGCCGTAGCGAGAAACGTCCTGCCCTGAGAAATCATGGGCAGAGAGCACCGAATGACCGGTCAGCTTGTGGGCTGCGATGAGCTGAGCGGTGCAGTTCTCACCGTGAAACAGGTCATCTGGGTAGGCCACGACAATCGGGTCTCCGGCGGCAAAGTCCTTGGCCATAAGAATCGCTTGGCCCGTGCCCCGCATGGTGGTCTGACGCATGGTCACGACCTCGACATTGGGCGGTCGAGCCTTGGTGTACTTCGCGGTCGCCCCTTCGCGCAGGAAGACCTCGTCCAGCTCGACATCGCGGTCAAACCAGTCTTCAAGCACCTTTTTGCGACGGGAGGTGATGATAAGGAGCTTGGTAACGCCCGCTTGAACCATCTCGTCCACCACAAAGTCGAGACTAGGCCGGTCTACGAGAGGCAGCATCTCTTTGGGTATACAGCGGGTAACGGGAAGGAATCGGGTTCCATAGCCGGCGGCAACAATGACACCTTTCACAACAACTCCGGGTCTACGCCACGCCATGCGGCCAAGATTGAACGATACGGCTCACGGGTATTTAGTGTCCCATCGAGGACATCTTCCACAACCGGTCTCAAATATTCCGACGCTGACATGCGCCCGGACCACATCCAGAAGTACGACGGACCACAGAATATCTCCACCAGCCGGTTGGCGGTGCGGCGAACACTGTCAGGCCCGCCGGCCTCCATGGCCAGCATCAGGTCCACCGCGTAGGCACGACGCTCCCAGTAGGCACGCATCGTCCGGCCGGTCGGCAAGCCAAAGCCGTAGGTCAGATAGAACACAACGCCGTAGCGCTGCTGATCGAGCTGATGCACAAGCTCATGGGCCAACGTTGACGCCAGCATGTTGGGCGACAGGTTCTCGGGATCATCCGGCAGATAGACCGTATTGCCAATGACCGTTGTGAACCGGCTCGAGAACTCCGGAACGACGGGTTTCAGGGCCCATCCGAGCCACCGCATCCACCACACGTGTTGCTTGTTGACCAAGCGCAGGCCAGGCACGTTCTGCTGGCAGAGTAGATGGATTCGGTCGAGTCGCTTGCGCACGTCCCTTGCATAAGCGATTCCCTGTGAAACCGGAGTGCAGCATGACGCGTTGGAGAGTCGCAGGCGTAATGGGCGCCTTGGGCGTGATGATGGGGGCGTTCGGAGCCCACGCCGTCAAAGACATGGTGTCCGAAGAGGCCTTGGCCTGGTGGCGAACTGGCGCGCAGTACCACATGGTTCATGCGCTGGCGCTGGGCCTTGTCGCACTGCACCCTGGCCGTCCCAAGTGGGCTGGCGTGGCTTTCGTGGTGGGCATTGTGCTGTTTAGCGGTTCGCTCTACACCATGACACTCACAGAAATCCAAGTGCTCGGAGCCGTTACACCGTTCGGCGGCATCTCTTTCATCACCGGCTGGCTACTCCTCGCGTTCTCCCCTGTGCAATCATCACAGGCCAACGCCGTATCCACATCACAGGAGTCCACGTGATTGGTCTATACATTGGTGCTCTCGCCTTTGGAGGCATCCTCATCGGGGTGTCCATCCTTCTTGGAGGAGGTGACGGGGACTTCGACAAAGACTTCGACATGAGCGCAGACGCGGACTTCGACGTCGACGCAGACATCGATGTGGACGTCGACGTAGACGCGGACTTCGGCGGCGGCGGATTCGACAAAGACTTCGACCTGTCAGGCTCCAGCGACGCTGCAACCGCTGCCATGTGGCTGCCCTTTCTGAGCATGCGATTCTGGACCTTCGGTGCCGCTGGATTCGGACTCGTCGGGTCCGTATTGCACCCATTCGCCCCCTGGTTGGTCACCCTCGCGGCCGCCTGCTTCACCGGTTCGGTTGCCGGTCTCGGTGCCGCTTGGTTCTTCCGGCAGCTCAAGGTCAACACCGTCACCGCATCTGTCGGCCTCAAGCAGTTCGTAGGCCGTGAAGCACGCGTATTGTTGCCCGTTGCGCCGGGTGAGATCGGCAAGATCGTCATCGACGACCCGCAAGGACAACTTGAGCTGACTGCCCGTACACAAGACCACGCCGCAATTCGACGAGGTGCGCGTGTCCTCATCACCGACGTGACCGACGGCACCGCCAACGTAACGAGCATGCCGACCCTCGAAAGCACGCAACAGGTACGGCCTCCGGAGCGTACCCCCCAATAAGTGAATGCGGAGTATGCTCCGCGCACTCAGGAGGACCCTTGGAAATCTTAATCGCTGGTGGACTTGGCAGTCTTGCCGTCGTTGCTATCGTCGCCCTCATGGGCCTAAAGATGCTGACGCACATCTGCAAGCCGAATGAAGTGCTCATCTTCTCTGGTCGTAAGTACACAATGCCCGACGGCACGAACGTTGGGTACAAGGTCATTCACGGAGGCGTAGGAATCCAGATTCCCGTGTTCGAGAAGGTCGACCGCATGGACCTAACGACCATCCCTATCGAAATCGCTGTTAGCAACGCCTATTCAGGCGGTGGTATTCCATTGGCGGTACACGCGATTGCGAACGTGAAGGTCAACAGCGACCCACGATTCATCCGCAACGCCATTGAACGCTTCATGGGCGTAGACCCGGCAGAGATTCGCCGGGTTGCCAAAGAGTCTCTCGAAGGCCATCTGCGCGGCGTCCTCGCTCGCATGACACCGGAAGAAGTCAACGAAGACCGGCTCAAGCTCACCGAAGAGCTTGTGGAAGAAGCCGGCGAAGACTTCGACCGTCTGGGACTGTCGCTCGACACCCTAAAAGTCCAGAGCGTGTCCGATGACGTGGAGTACCTCGACAGTATTGGCCGCGAACGCCTCGCCAACGTGCTCTCGTCCGCCGAGATTGCAGAGTCCACCGCCAAAGCAGATGCCGAGGAGGCCCAGGCCATCAGCATCCGCGAAGGCAAGGTCGCCAATGAGCGCGCCGAGACCACCATTCGCAAGAATGAAAATGCGCTCTCCAAGGTGAAGTACGAGCTGGAAGCCCGCGCCAAGTCCGCTGAAGAGCGCGCTGAACAGCAGGCTCTCACCGCTCGTGCACGAGCCGAGCGCAAGCTTCAAGAGATTCGCACCAAGCTGGAACACTTCCGCTTGATGTCCGACGTTGTTCTGCCCGCAGAGGCCGAACGGTCCAGCGCTCAGATGCGCGCTCGGTCCGAAGCCTCGACCATTGTGGCCGACGGTAAGGCCATGGCGGAAGTCCTAGACATGATGCGGGACACCTGGGTGGAAGCTGGCGCAGACGCCAAAGACATCTTCCTCATTCAGCAGCTTGAGACCGTATTGTCCACAGTGGTCGACAAGGTCAAGGACATGGACCTCGGCGAGGTCGTGCTCATTGACGGCGGTGACGGAAAGGCCCTGCCCAACCACATTGCCGCACTTCCGAGTGTTGTGACGGCTGTGCTTCGCGAGTTCCGCGAGACCACAGGTGTGGATGTCACCGGAATTCTCGCTGGTCCCTCGGAGGTGAAGTGATGGATCCAATTACAGGCATCATGGTGATTGGCGCAGTCGTCATTGCCCTCATCACCTTGGCAATGGCCGGATTGTTCATTGCGACAAACCTGCTGTACATCTGCGAACCGAACGAAGTGCTCATCTTCTCCGGTGGCCTTGGCAAAGGCGGCTACCGTGTCGTCAAGGGCGGACGCAGTCTGCGTACTCCCCTCTTCGAGCGCGTAGACCGGCTGGACCTGACCAACATGATTATTGACGTCTCCGTCAATAATGCCTATTCCAAGGGCGGTATTCCGCTGATGGTTCAGGGTGTGGCCAACCTCAAGATCGCTGGACACGACCCGCGTCTCGGCAACGCCGTCGAGCGCTTGCTCGGTAAAGACCGCAAGGAAGTGGCACGCATTGCAAAAGACGTTCTCGAAGGAACGCTTCGCGGCGTGCTCGCTGGACTAACCCCAGAGGAAGTCAACAACGACAAGCTCGCTTTCGCCAGCAAGCTCCTCAGCGAAGCCGAACAAGACCTTCAAAAGCTCGGCCTCGTGCTCGACAACATGAAGATTCAGAACGTCAGTGATGACCGTGGGTACTTCAACTCCATCGGTCGCCGCAGCTCCGCTGAAATCATCAAGCACAGCCGCATTGCTGAAGCACGTGCCAAGGCGCAAGCGCTCATCCAAGATGCGACCAACCGCCAACGGGCCCGCTTGACCGAGATTGCCTCTGACGAAGAGATTCTGCGCGCCCAAGCAGAGCGACGCATCGCTGACGCCGAGACCCTCGCCAAGTCCCGCATTGCGCAGGAAGTTGGACGTGTCGAAGCCGAGATTGCACGCGCTACCGCCGCACTCGAAGCCGAAGAAGCCCGTGTCGAGGAAGTCCGCACTCGCCTCGAAGCAGACGTCATCGAACCGGCGCGCGCGAACATGGAAGCCGGCATTGCACAAGCCCAAGGTCGTTCAGCGGTCATCCTCGAAGAAGGCCGCGCTACCGTCGGCGTTCTCAAGGAGATGATCACCGTCTGGAAGGCCTCTGGCGACAGCGCCCGCGACATCTTCCTGATGCAGAAGCTTCAGTCCATCATGAACAGCCTGGTGAGCACGATTGGCGAGGTCAAGGTCGACCGCGTCACCATGCTTCCCGACTACGGCGGAGACATGAGCGGTGGCAGCACAGCACTCAGTGCCGTGCGACTGGTCGAGGAGCTCAAGGGTGCGATTGGCGTCGACCTACCCAAGCTGCTGGAGCAGGCAACAGGCGGCGGACGCTCGCTGTAGCGTTCACGCGTTGAACCAACGGGCCGGGGCAGTGATGCCTCGGCCCTTGTTGTTTGTGGCGTAGGGAATGACGCGTCAGTCGGACCGCAGGTGCGCGGCTGAATTGAACCAGGACAAAACCCTCACGCACCTGCTCGTGATAACTAGACGGACATCCGAGTCTGCTGAGGTCGCGTGGCAAGTGTCGTTGCACTGATTCTGTTGGTCGTGGCCGCATACCTTGTGGTCGTTGCCGGTGGTATCGCTTTCGAAATCACGGGTATGGACCGAGATATGGCCAGGTTTCAGGCCCTATCTGCGTTTACAGGTACCGGCTTTACAACCCTGGCATCCGAGCAGGTCGTTGAGCACCGGATGCGACGACGAATCACGATGACGTTGATCATCACTGGCTGGGCCGGAGTCGCCTCCGTCATCGCAACTCTCTTGCGTTCCTTCCAGGCCACCTCATTCACGGCGAGCATGACCAACTTGGGCTTAGGGCTGCTCGTTGCCGGCATCTCTGTATTCTTGATCCGGCGCTACTCGGACCGGCTTGTCTCGTGGATCAGGCGCCAGCTAGGCCGACGGCTTCGTCGCCAACTCGTGCCTCAAGAGGACCTGTTTCGCGCAGACGGTGGACTGGGTGTCGCCCGCATCGAGGTGCCCAAGGGTTGCACCATGGCAGAAATCCCGCTGCATGAGCTCGATCTGCGCGCAACCGGTCTCACAATCCTGCTGGTGGAACACGGAGGCGAGCCAACTGTGGCGGGACCCGACACACACTTCAGCGAAGGCGACCACGTCGTGGTGTTCGGACGGCTCGAGCGCGTACAGGGTCTCTTCGCCCCCCCGGATGAGTGATGGCGACCCAAGCAACAAGGCAGACCGCTAAGTTCAGCACGTTCACCCGGGTGTTCACGCCCACGCTGCTCACCATCCTCCGCGTCATCAGGAAGCCCCACATGCTTGGTGCCCGTCGAAGATGCAGAGGACCTGAGTGGAATGCTGCCATTGCTCCAAGACCTGGCAGGGCCAGAAGGCTCGCTGCAGCTGATGGGCGTTGCCACTCGTCATGGCACTGCAAGGCGCGCTCTTTCGGCCCAACCTGTTGATCATGCGTCTGGCACAGTCCGCAGAGCGCCCGGGCCTGACCGACCAGACGGCAGCCCTAGAACTTGCCGTTGTCGTGCTTCCACTCTTCCGGCGGAGCCACATGTTCGACGGTGTCCCAGTGCTCAACGAGCTTCCCTGCATCCACTCGGTACAGGTCATAAAATGCGGTAGGAACACCGCTACGAGAGCCTTCGCTGACCGCTAGGGCAAAGTTCCCTTGCGCCAGAACGCGGTGGACCCGTCGATACACCACGCGCCGGGGTCCGGAGGTGTCGTGTTGGATGCGTGCGCGAAGAGCTGTCAGACCGTCCACGCCATCGGGACTGTGTTCAACGTAGTGTTCAGCACTCACAAAGGCCTCGAGCCCAGACACCTGGCTGTTGACGCGGACCTGTTCAAGAAAGTCCAGGACCAGCGCGCGGGTGCTCTCCGTGAGGTGCAGATCCGTTGCCACGGTGGGTCCGTCCACCATGCTGTGCCCAGAATCGTTGGGGCCTAGCCGAGGCTGAATGTTGTCCCAATGCTCGACGGCAAACTCACCTTCAAAGCGGAACACCTCAAACCCGATACGCCGCGTTGCGAAGTCGTATTCGGTGTGGCCAAACACATAGTCGCCATCTGTGAACGCGCGGACCACATTGACCCGCGGAGAGGTCTTCGCCAGACGCGCGAACAGAGCCGCGAGCCCATCTCGGCCAGTGTGCGTTTGTGGGTTGTGCTGAATGTACTGCGTGGGGCTGATGACCGATACGGACTCTGGGTCACCGGTCTCAATGCCCTTCAGCAGCGTACAGATACGGTCAATGCGACTCGGTGGCACAGAGCCTCCAACAAAATGAGGGTGACAAGGCCTTATCTACGGGCTTGTAAACGTTCGAATCTGCTCGAGAAGCTCGTCACCGCTGATATTCTCGTTGCCGTTGGTCGTTCCGTGGTTGGTGGTCAGCACCACTTCCATGGTCGAGCGGTCTACAAGGATATCGAATCCGCGACGGTCTGAGAACGGCGAGTTGTCGAACACTCCGTCTTCCGGCTGCGTCTCGCCATCCCCCACACACCAGCCTGCTGTCGACCCTGACACAGACTCATTGAACTCTGCGCAGTGCTCATACAAGCCCGCTGTCGTGAAGTTTATCTGCTCAATCACCCAGATGATCTGAACGCCCTCTGCCACAATCTCGTCTTCCACGTTGGCCACGCTCCCGGCGTGATCTCTACAAGCGGGTCACCACGCTGGAACAGAGACGAAGAGCATGTAGTCGTGCGGGCTCCAGTCATAGCTGGTGTCCGAGTTGCAGTAGGCACTCGCCAGGTCGAGGGGAAGCGTTCGGCCGTCAGCGAGTAGCGCCTGGGCCCATGAATAGGCTGCCAGCGGCTCGTTAAGTGCCATGGGCTCCGCAGCATCTGGGTAGTCGCACCCAACACCATCTACCGGAACGTCTGTGTCTGCGTCACCGCCACCTGAACAGGCAACCAGCAACAAGGCGAGTAAGAAGCGCATCGAATCTCCGAGGGCTGGTTGTACCCCAAGTGCCAGACGATTGCCTGCATCGTATCGGGTCGCTTCTGATCGCTAGCGCGGCACGTCGATGACAGCCCACGCGGTGTCGACGAGACTCCCAAGGTAGATGCGCCCTTGGAATTCCTGGACACTGGTCACCGTGGTGATGCGCTCACCAGCAGGGTCGTACAGGTCATGAACCACGGTGCCATTCGCGTCTACCGCGATTGCACGCGCGGACCGAACGGGGGCAGGCAGAAGCGCTTCCGGCAAGCGGACCAGCACCTTACGAAGCCACGGATGACCAGCCAACGCGTCCAATGTACCGTTGCGCGGAGACGCGATGGCAATCCAAAAGACTCCATCTCCCGTCGAGATACCGTCCGGGAACCCAGGAAGGTCCTCCACCAAGACGTCATCGGTTCCAGCGCGAGGACCGCTCAGCCAAAGACGCCGCACCCGATAGCGAGACGTCTCATTCACCAGAACAAAAGCGCCTGCGGGGTCCACGGCAACGCCGTTAGCGAAGGCAATGTCAGTGAGCTGCTCTTCGGCATCTGCGTCGCCCATGCGGTAGGAGCAGAGTCGCCCGGTAGCGCTGCTCTCAATGATGTCCATCTTCCAGTCCGGCTGCTGGAAGCGCTGGGTGGCATCGGTGAACCAGACGGTGCCATCACTCGCAACGTCTACGTCATCTGTGAACACCAGCGGCGCACCACCACAGGTTGTGGTCAGAACCTCGACGGCACCAGAGACTAGGTCCACCGCCACCAATCCACGCAGAGCGTCGGCCACCACCAGTCGACCATCCGGCAGTCCGTGCAGGCCCAATGGACGTTCCAGCGCGGTGCCCACAGCAGAGACCTCAGCCCCGTGGCGCCAGAGCGTTCCGTCATGGCTGCCAACAAGGACGTCTCCATCCAGCATGATGTGCACGTCTTCTGGGCCGTAGCCGTCAGCCATGGGCATGCGCTCCGCAGTGGACAACGAACCTGTTGGTGTCCACTCAATACCCGGCGGAGCCTGCCACGAGACTGGCTGAATAGGCACCGGCCAAGCCACAAAGTATGCGACGACGAGTGCTGAAAGCCCGCCTGCTACAAGAGCGACCGCGCGGCCTGTCGAGATTGCCATTCGGCCTCCGTGAGTCCACAGCGTACAGGACGCGACCGTTGCAAGCTTGGGACGGGCCCCCGGGTGCGATACCGCGCGTGCACTCTAGGGAGACACATGGAAACGCTCCATGGCGACACCACCGGCCTCAAGTCCCACCAACACAAAGAACTGCGCGCCCTGTACAGAAGGCGCATTCCGCCCACACAGTTCATCCACGCGCCCCTCGCACGTCGATTGACCGAGCTGTCGAAGTTTACTGGTCGGCGCATCGGGTTGCTCGTGGACCGTCGCGGCACCATTGACAGCGTGATTGTTGGAGATGCCCACCGTGTGTTCTTGCCAGACGTCGGACCGCGTCGTGCTGGCGCGAATCGCCTGCGCGGCCTGCGGTTGATTCACACCACGTTTCGCCCAGAGGGTCTGACCGAAGACGACGTCACCGACCTCACCTTGTTGCAGCTGGACGCGGTGGTCACCGTGCACGTCACCGCCAACGGATTGCCAGGCGTGGTGCACTGGGGTCACCTCCTCCCACCAGACGCCGATGCCCCCGTGCAGCGCGAACAGGTCACGCACATCACCGAGCTGACCGACGACTACATCGCCTTCATCACCGACCTTGAGGACCAGTTCGGAAGCAGTGAAGCACTCCAGCGCATTGAAGGTGCAGAAGCGGCCATTCTCATTGGGGTCACCGCCGGTCGTATGGAGGACGCACAGCGCAGCCTCGCCGAGCTCCGCCGACTCGCAGATACCGCTGGCCTCGAGGTCGTAGGCACAGAACTCCAACGACGCGACGCCATCGACGGCCGCACGTTCATTGGCAAGGGCAAGCTCCAGGACCTCATCGTGCGGTCTATGCACACTGGAGCCGAGGTTCTGATTTTCGACGGCGAACTGTCCCCCTCGCAGCTGCGCAACATCGCCCAGACCACCGAGCTCAAGGTGTTGGACCGCACGCAGCTCATCTTGGACATCTTTGCCCAGCACGCCAAGAGCAAGGAAGGCAAGCTCCAAGTAGAGCTTGCGCAGCTTCGCTACGCCATGCCACGACTCGCCATCATGCCCACCGCAATGTCTCGCCTGACGGGTGGAATTGGAGGCCGAGGCCCGGGCGAGACCAAGCAAGAGACCAACCGACGTCGCGCCCAAGAGCGAGTCACCCGGGTTGAGCAGGCGCTGAAGAAGCTCGCTTCGAACCGCGCCGAGCGGCGAAAGCAACGACAAAAGAATGGTATTCCCCAGGTCAGTATTGTTGGCTACACCAATGCCGGCAAGAGCACTCTGCTCAACCGACTGACCAAGTCGGAAGTCGTTGCCGAGAACCAGCTGTTCGCAACTCTCGACCCCACCAGCAGGCGCTACCGCTTTCCGCAGGAACGAGAGATCATTGTCACGGACACGGTCGGATTCATTGAAGACCTGCCGAAAACCTTGGTCAATGCGTTCAAAGCAACGCTTGAAGAGCTGGACACCGCCGACCTGCTCCTTCACATCTTGGATGCCAACGACCCGCATGTGGATCACCATAAAATCAGCGTCGACGCCATCCTGAACGACCTTGGATTGTCCGAAAAGCCAATGGTTCTAGTGTGGAACAAGGCCGACATCTCCGACGCCATCTACTTGGACGAGCTGCGACGCGACCATGGTGGGCTGGCTATCAGTGCAGTGACAGGGGAAGGCTGCGACCGACTGCTCGACCACATTGAGCGAGCGCTGTTTGAGGCGGGACACAGGGTGCAACGATAGCGCTACTGACGTGTTCTCCGGCACTTTTAGCCCGACGAAATGCGCGCGGTAACCCAGAACCCGACTGCTCTGTTCCCGTGTTTTCACCGTTTGCAATCGGTTGCGGCTTGCCTCAGTACTGAGTAATCATGCCGGCGCCAGGGGTTGATAGCCCCGGTAAACTAAACGGAGACGCAAAAACATGAAGACGCTTTACTGGTTGCCCCTCGCAGCTCTCGCGGCATTCGCAGCTGACTGTGGTGACCCCATTGACACTGACGACAGCGACGTTGACACCGATACCACCTTCCAAGGTGATTTCCTCATCGGAAGCATGGCCCTCGGTTGTGACACCGGTGCTGACGCAGCTGCCAAGACCGACGACGTCATCACCCTCGACGTCATGTTCGAAGGCTGGGCCGAGATTGTCGAAATGGACATCATCGAAACCGGTGACGGCAACTTCCCAGCCAACCTCGCTGCTGTGTACCAAGAATACCACATCCTCCCAGCCGACGCGAACACCGCGTTTGCCGCCGATGGTTCGTCGGACACTTGGCAATACGTCATGAACAACCCGGGCACCCTGGTTGGTGGCAACGACAACGACGAAGACAACCGCGCCTCTGGCTCGACCTTCTTCGACTGCTCGGACGACAACCGTCTGCAGCAAGACGCTGGCCTGTTCACATCCGTGGCAGTCAAGGTCGCAGCGACCCCAGACGATTCCGCTAAGGACCCGACCTGCGCCATCTTCGGGCACCGCTCTGAAGAAGCATACACAGGCGACGGCTGCGAGTGCTTCGAAGCATTCATCACGCCACCGCCCGCCAACCCCTGCGGCGAAAACTAGCCGACAGTTGATTGGAGGCCCCGCGAGCGCTTGTCGTTACGCGGGGCTTTTTTCGTTTAGGCCTACAATCAGTGCGCTAGTCTATCAACTGGGGGATTGTTGGTACTTTCACGCCGCACATGGATGATCTGCAGCACCCTTTCGACACTCGGGTTCGCAAGCTGTGTCCCAGATTCAGACCAGACAGGTGAGCCCCCACAACAGGCCACTCTGCAATCGACGGCTGACTATTGCGACGCTGTGCAAGAGGTATGGGTATTCGAGGCCACGACGGCCGGAAATTGGAGCTTAGTACCCACTATCCACATGCTGTATGAAGCGGTCGAAAGAGAGCATCTGCTACAGCTCGTTAGTGCGAATCCTGAAACCAATGAAAACCGATTCGACCTTGAGTTGAGTATCGTTCCTTTGGACGGAGATATCTCCGGGACACAAACGACGATATCCTGCAACGATAGTGTGGAACTCCGCTGGTCTCTACCCGAAGGTTCTTAGCGACCCGCCTCTCATTGTCCCTGGCCAAACAAGATGAACACGCTTCCATCCCACGCGAACGCAAGGTCATCAAAGCCATCATCATTTAGGTCACCAGTGCGCGCTTCGATGAGCCTCGCAGCACTGGACGCAGACGGTAGAGTAAAACTGGCGCTTGCCTGAACGTCTCCGCTTGGAATCCCGTCGGCAACAACATCGTAGAACACATCAACGACCGTGGAAGACCCGTAGGAGACAACCGCCACGTCGGGGTGTCCTGAACGGTTGAAATCTCCGATTGGCAGGATGCCTACTTCAAATCCGTCATTCGACGAAACCAGCGCAACACCACTACTCACGGCCTGTACTGTACTCTGAAGAGGCACACCCATGAGCCGCGCTTCATCCCCAGAGGAGACAACGAGGCGTGGAACTTGCGACACACCGTCAGGGAGAAGTTGCATATGAAACAACGACAGTCCCGAGCCAGGCGCGGCTTGAAGCGCTGGTGTGAGCACCCTTCCTGCCCCACCAATCGCATGACCATCAATGAGTGGAGAGCGCTCCACTGCGACGACTCCGCGTCCATCTGCCAGTTCGCCACGCACAACAATGTCGTCCAGTCCGTCTTGATTGACGTCCGAGAGCGCCATCGCTTCCCATTCGGTAGTGGAGCCTGCAGGCAGGTATACCGGTCCTGAACGGACAAAACCGCTCAATGGAGGCGAACCATTGGGCCAAACATGGATTCCTTCTAACCAAGTAAAGGAAGTGGTTGTTTGAAGCGCGCCTTGCAAGAATGCTTGCCCTGTTCCAGCACCACCGTCGAAACCACTTCCCGCAACAACCGAACGACCGAACCTGCTCCTAGATGGGGAGTAGGCGAGCTCGACCAAGCTGGATTCGAGTTCCCCGGTCATGGGAACTGGAATGGGCAATCCATAGACAGTACCCGAAGCTAAGGTCGGGATGACGAGTGACGGCACGCCGTTTTGCACGATTACTGAAGCGTATAGTGCGAAACTGCCATTATTGTCATTAAACCCACCTGTCATCTCAACGTCGAAGTCTTCGAAGAGGTCAAAGGTGCCAATGGTGAGAGGACCAAAAACTATATTGTAACGCGAGGTTCCGGCCAACTTCATCAGGTCATCTACGCCATCAGCATTGAAATCATGGACCAACAACGTTGGTGGAACTGCACCGGTATGAAAGTTGATGTACTCGGCGATTTCCACATCCGCTAGGTCTCCACCAACCGGCCACGCACACTCCGGCGAATCCACACTACAGTCGTCATCCAGCCCGTTGTTGCAGACCTCAGTCGCACTGGGCAGCACTGCCGCATTCGTATCATCACAGTCCTGCCCACCGTGAGCATCGCTGTTCACGCCATCCATGTCCGCATCGTAGTCACTGGCGTTGTCGCAGTTCTGGTCTACGCCGTCGTAGAAGATTTCAGTCGCATCCGGTCTAATCGACGCATCCAGGTCATTGCAGTCGGTCCCACCCGAGAGCAATGAATACGAACCGCTTGGCGCAGTGCATCCCGAGAACGCTGTCGGCCCGGGAAAGCCATCATTGTCGCTGTCGACGTACCAAGTGACGGCGCCCAGGCCAGAGTCATCCGTAGCGCCGTTGCAGTCGTTATCGAGACCATCTCCGCAGATCTCCTGACCCGCTGGGTTGACCGTGTTGTTGGTGTCGTCACAGTCCTCACCGAAGCTTAAGTCCGAGAACGAACTCTGCGGTGCGGTGCAGTCGCTGAACAGCTCTGCGCCTGGGTATCCATCGGCGTCTTGGTCCTCATACCAAGTAGCGCCATCAGCAGCGTCAACGTCGACCTCATCGTTGCAGTCGTTGTCGATGTCGTCACCACACCGCTCGACGGCACCAGGATTCACCGCACTGTCGGTGTCGTTGCAGTCGACCCCATTGCTCAGCCCGGCAACCGAATCATCCGGCGCGACACAGGTCTGCTGCGGCGCGTTCTCGCCATACCCGTCACCGTCCACATCTGGGTACCAAGTCACGTTACCGAAGCCAGCGTCATCCGCGACGCCATCGCAGTCGTTGTCTACGCCGTCTCCACAGACCTCCGGGGCATCTGGGTTGATCAACGCATTCCCATCGTCACAGTCTGCTCCGCCGAGCTCGGGAGCCTCAAAGCCATCACCATCACGGTCGCGGGCTTCTTCAATCTCGCCGGTGTAGCAGCCGCCGAGGGCGAGCAACGTGAGGGGTAGGAATCGAATCATGACAGCTCCGCAGTGCGCCCAAGATTAGTCGAACCAATGACCGTTGTGTTGGGTTGAGTCACGGTGCCCACGCCATCGTAGGGATCTGGACGCAACCAACGCCACGCGTGTGCGACGCAAAGCGAGGTGTCCAAGTCGAGTTCCCGCATGGCTTGCCCACGACGAATGGCGACTTTCCAAACGCTCGGTCGGACCCTAGCCGCCATGTACTCTCGAATCAGCTTGAGGCGCTCAGCGCGCCAAGCATCCACCAAGACGCCGAGCTGCTCGATGAGCTGAAGGGCGACGTCTCCATCGCGAACCCGCTCCAGGCGGTGAGACAGCTCGTGAGCCTCCTCGCGAATGGCGTAGACAACGCGCTCCTGAAGGGCGACGCCGGGGAGTGAGAACGTGTGCAGTGGCATGACCATAATGACCTCCGCAGTCTGCACTGCGGGGACCGTGCCAGTCGATCAACCAGCTTCGTCCGTTCATCCACCGACGAAATGCCGACAGTTGTCAGCGAATCAATCGCTCAGCGTGGGCAATCGCTGCCAACATGGCCGACGGGTCCGCGATTCCCTGACCAGCGATATCGTCTGCGGTTCCGTGGTCCACGCTCGTCCGAATCATCGGCAAGCCAAGGGTCCAGTTGACGCTGCGGCCAAAGTCCACCAGCTTCAGCGGAGCGAGACCCTGGTCGTGGTACATCGCAATCACCCAGTCCACCTTGCCATCTGCCGCTTGGCGGAACGCGGCTTCGGCACTGACCGGTCCCCGTGCATCAATGCCGTCCGCGACTGCCTGCTTCACGGCCGGAGCGATGTGGTCGATTTCTTCCCGACCCAGCAGTCCACCGTCGCCAGCGTGCGGATTGAGACCGCATACCGCAATGCGCGGTGCATGCAGGCCGAGCTGCGTCCGGCTCGCCGCTGAAACAGTCCGCAGAACATGCTCCACGGCGGCCTGAGAGACAGCATCCGCCACGGAGCGTAGCGGTAGGTGAACGGTGACAAGTGCCACGCGAAGACTACCGCCGACAAAGGCCATGACTGGGTTGGGGACGCCGCACAGGTGTCCGAGAAAGTCGGTATGCCCAGGATAGGCGAAGCCGTGGGCAGCCAGCCGCTCCTTGTGGATGGGGCCTGTGACGAGGGCGTCTGCTTGGCCAGACTGGCATGCGGAGACGGCGGCCCGAATGGCACGGACCTCAACGGGTTCTGCTCCGCTGGGTTGCCACAGGCCAATGCCCGAACGCGGCCGGTCCACCCCAGACGTCTCATACAGGGCGAGCCCCTGGCGTGCGGCCTCAGCGCGCAGCACGCCAGCGTCACCAATGAGTACAGCGTCTACGGCCTCGCCATCGGCCAATCGGCTGGCAAGGGCCTTTACAGTCACCTCTGGACCAATGCCCGCAGGGTCACCGGGGGTAATGACCAGCATAGCGACCTACAGAGTCTCTAGGACAATACGGACGGCAGCCTCGCGGCGCGACTGTTGGTACCACTGTTCAATCTCAAGTTCGCCCTTGAGCGCCTTGATTTGCTGGTCCAACGCATCCCGCACTTCTTCGTAGGGGCGCACGTCAGCGTCGAACTTTTCCTGCACGCGGACGATGAACACATGCCCACTGGCAACGACAGGCTCTGCAATCTCGCCAACATCCGTGCTGAACACCGCGGTATCTAGGGCACCGACCATGCCGCCTGGAGCCACAGCTGGAATGCGGTCACCGGTAGGTCCAGTCACAGCGCCACTATGGTAGTCAACAAGTGCCTGTTCCCAGGTCAGCTCACCCGACTGAAGCTGCTCCCAGACCGCACGAGCCGCCATGACGGCGTCTGGCAGAGCTTCCGGTCCACCTTCGGGGTCGATAGGCTGAGTCAAGGCTTCGAACTTGACCTTTCCGGGTCCAGAGATGTCCCGCGTCATGCGACGGTACGCATCTAGGCGCTCGTCTTCAGTTACGGGGATTCGTGGCGCGATAATCCAGTTTTGAAAACGACCTTGCCGGAGCTGCTCACGGATTTCATCACGGTAGACGTCCCACCGTTCGCCACTCTCTTCAACCGCTGCGCGCAGCGCCGCTTGGTCTGGCATGCCGTTGTCGCGAGCCACGTCATCCAGGGTACGCCGGAGTTCTTCTGCCGTGACATCTTGACCGAGAGACGCCAACTCTTGCCGAATCAAGACGCGCAGGATGAGGCTGTCGAGAATGTCGAGTTCTACCTCACGGACACACGACGGACGCATTGCCGGGCACGACTCTTCGATAAAGTCCCCGCCCAGCTCGTACACTTCAGACAGCGCAATCGGCTCATCACCGACCACTGCGGCGAGGCGGTCCAGCGTGTCCGCAGACGCGACACTCGAGGCAACAAGGCTCACGGCCATCAAGATACTGCGCATGGTGTCATCGTCTCCGGAAAAGGGGCAGCGCTACTCGCTATTCGTCTTCAGAACCATCTTCGTCATCCGCACCATCGGCATCCAAACCTGGAAGCGATGGATTGCCTGACATGGGTCCTCGACGAGCCGGACGCGGGTTGAGTCCCGACAACGCAGCATCGTCAATAGACACAGTGTAGCCGTCATCAATGCCGTCAACATAGGCATCGTACAGTTCACGGTACGTTTGAGCCTTGACCTTGCGAAGGACCGAGCCCTTCATCTGAGCGAAGGTCCGACTGACCTGCTCACGCTTTGCTACGACCATGACCAAGTTGGAGCCACCGCCAGCTTCGAACACGTCAGATAGGCCATCTACGCTCATCTCAAAGGCCTGAACAACCACGCCGGCATCAATGCCAGGCTTGCCGTCACGGCTCATGAAGCCGAGGTCGCCCCCACGCCGACGGTACGGGTCTTCCGAGTGCTCAGACGCCAGGGCCTTGAAGCGCGCAATCATTGCGGCACGGGCTTCGGTCTTCGCCTCTCCGCTCGCCGCTTCGAAGGTTGCCTGAAGCTCTGCCACTTGGGTGCGCAGGTCTTGGGCGAAGCTCTCAGCTTCCTCAGTGGTGCGGTCTCGGCCACCACGAATGAAGATGCGCAGGACTTGGTACTTCTCTGGCACAACGAACTCGTCGCTGTGCTCGTCAAAGTAGGCCTGAAGCTCGGACTCTTCGAAGTCGGAGTTGCGAACTTCGGCGTACACGCGCTCACGAAGCAGCGTGTTGACCATCACCTTCTGGACCTTGGGGTCACGGTCAACGCCCATGGCGCGTGCGTGCAGGTACAGCATCTTTTCGGTGACGAGGTCGTCTAGAATCTCGCGCTTCTCTTCGTCTGTGAAGGACTCGCCGTTGGCCGGTGCGACTCGGGCAGCAGCGGCCTCAAACTCACTGGCGCCAATCGGGAAGCCACTGACTTCCGCGATGGTCGCGCCAATGTCAATGTCGCTCATGGGCGGAAGGGTAGAGCCTCCCTCTGGGGCAGTTCCGCCGGTGCAAGCGGTCATGGCGAGGGCCAAGAGAAGGGACAAAGAAGCGCGCGACATCCGAACCTCGTACAGGGCGAGTGGCCCGTGGAAGGCAGCGGCTAACCGACGTTCACACCGGTAGCAACCATGCAACAATGACGCTGAGAGCGCGTCTTCCTACACAATGGGTTACCGGCGCCCCATGCTCATCGCCCTACTTGCATTGGCCGCTTCTGCCGCCGATCTGACCATTGAAGCCCGCGTTCCGACCGAAATCTATGTAGATGGGAACGTGGTAGCAAAGATGTACCAACCGGGCTCACTTCGGGTGAGAGTCAGCGAAGCTCCTCACGAGTTGCGAGTGTTTGTGAACGGCTTGTCCACGCGGCAAGTTGTCGACATGACGCACACAGATTCGTCGGTCGTTATCATTGGTCGAACCGGTATCAGCTGGCCGGAGAACGTCTTGGCTGTCCCTGTTGAGCCGGCCCCTGAGATCGAAGGACGCGTGTCGTTCCGCTCCGTGGCAGATGAAGACGTGGTCGTGACGATTGGCCGAGACCGCCGCACCATCTCCCCCGGCGAAGAGACCGAGTGGGTCGTGGGACCTGGAACGCACACCATGAGCCTGCGCAACGGCGGCGGGACGGTGGTCTGGGTTCGCGGTGAGCTGCACATTGACGGCGACGATGCCATCGTTCAGCTCGCAGACGGACGCATGCCAGAAGTCCTGGGTCAAGGCGGCCAGTTCGTCGCTGACGGCAGCTAAAAAACGTGACCGGAGAAGCCCCGATTGGGCGCGTCCGTACCGTCCGATCGATTCGGTTTCGCGTGCTCGTCGCATTCCTGGCCGCATTGGTCGCGATGGTCGCTGCACAAGCCAGCGTTGTGTGGCAGAGCCAACGCGTCGCACAGACCGTTACCCTGATTACGTCCGGCTATCTGCCCGTGGCAAAGACCGTGGCTCAGCTCCAGCGTGACCGCGTTCGCATTGACAATGACGTCAGACGCATTGTTCGGGAAGAGCGTCGCCCCGGCACCGGAGACGACGCAGCCGCAGCTATCTGGGCGGCACAGCTTCTCGAAAACGTGGCCCAAGGCGTGGACCAGGTCGAGTTCGCCAAGACCCTGACGTCATCTGGAGAAGAACAAGCAGCGTTGTTCAAGGCCATCAGCCACCTAGAGGCCATTGATTCGTTGTTCCGCGACTACCAGCTCGCAAGCGCCGAACTTGAGACCATTGCGCAGCGCGGCGACATGGAGCAGGCCTCGGACTGGGTGGAGCCCATGACCCGCGACAGCACGCGCATTGCGGAAGAAATGGAGAAGCTGGCCCGCCTCGTAGACAGCCGGATCGAAGCCCTGGGAGGTGCCGCAGAGGCCGACCGTGTGCGTGCTTCAGCCATCTCAGCCACACTGACCGCCTTCGCGTTCGGGTTCGCGCTGCTGTTGGTTGGCGCCGTTCTGTACGCACTTGGGCCAATCGCCAAGTTGACCACGGAAGTCCAACGCCTGGGCGAAGGCAAGATGTCGGGCGGTGTGGAGGTCAAAGGCAGCGACGAGGTCAGCGTGTTGGCCAGCGAGTTCAACAACATGGTCAAAGCCTTGGCGGTACGCGACCAACGCTTGGTGGAGCGCGCCGAGGAACTCAATCGTCTCAGCCGCTACCTGTCGAGTGTGCTCGACAGCCTCGAAGACAGCCTGCTCGTTGTTGAAGATGGCGAGGTCACACTCGCAAATCCCGCTGCGCGAACGGTCTGGAGCGCACAAGTAGGCTCGCCGCCTCCGGGCGCCATTGGACCGTTCATTGGCAAGAGCGGCCACGCGGACATCGAAGGCCCCGACCACACCCTTCACGAGCTGCGAACCAGTCCGCTCGGACCCGATGGCGTGGTTGTCATCACCGCAGACGTCACCGCGCAGAATGCTTCCAAGGCACGCTTGGCGCGCTCGGAACGACTGGCACTGGTCGGGCAGATGTTGGCCCAGATCACCCATGAAGTCCGCAATCCACTCAACGCCTTGTCCCTCAATGCCGAGCTGCTCGGAGACGAGATTGGCGATCTGGATCCGAGCGGAAAGACCGACGCCAGCGAGCTACTCGAGACCATCCAAAAGGAGATCGACCGACTCACCGATGTCACCGGTCACTACCTTCAGCTCGCACGCCGCCCACCCGCACAGCTGTACCCAGAGGACGTCATTGGCATCATTGAGGATGTTGTCCGCCTTCTCGACCTAGAGCTCGAGTCCCAGAAGGTCGTGCTGACCGTAGATGCAGATGGTGAAGCGGTCTGCCCGGTCGACGGCAACCAACTGCGTCAGGCATTGCTCAATGTGATTCGCAATGCAGTTGAAGCCGGAGGTCGCAACCTGTCGCTGTCCGTCTCATCTACCGAAACTGCGGTACGCATCGCGCTAGTCGACGATGGGCCCGGGATGACCGAGCAAGAAGCGGAGCGAGCCATCGACCCCTTCTACTCAACCAAGGTCAGCGGCACAGGCCTTGGCCTTGCCATCACCAAACAGATTCTCGACGCCCATGACGGCACCCTGCTCATCCGCTCAACACCGGGCGAAGGCGCAGAAGTCACCCTAGTCATCCCCCATCGCCACACTGAAAAGGAGTCTCATGCTGCACACCGTCCTCGTGGTGGATGATGACGCGTCCAACCGTACCGTTCTCGAACGCATCTTGTCGCGTGAGGGGTACAGCGTTCAACACGCCGAGAATGGCCGCGTAGCAATGGAGCGACTGCGCGCCCACCCCGTCGACTTAGTGCTTACGGACCTGAAAATGCCCGGAATGAGTGGTATCGATCTGCTCCGCGCTGTCCGCACAGTCGACTCGGATATCGAGGTTGTGGTCATGACGGCCTACGGCACGGTCGAGACCGCCGTAGAAGCCATGAAAGAGGGCGCCTACGACTTCGTGGCCAAGCCGCTCAAGCGTCTAGAGCTCGTCACCTGCGTCAAGAAGGCCCTTGAGAAGCGCAACCTGCAGCGGGAAAACCGCCAACTGCGCGCCCGTCTTGGAGACGCCACGGACGGCCACCAGCTCATCGGACGGTCGGACGGCCTGCGGACACTGCTAGATGAAGCAGAACAGGTCGCTCCAGCAGACGTGACCGTCTTGCTGACAGGAGAGTCGGGCACAGGCAAGGGACGCTTCACGCGGCTGTTGCACGACATGAGCCGCAGACGGGCCAAGCGCTTGGTGACAGTCAACTGCGCGGCCATTCCAGAGAACTTGCTGGAGAGCGAGCTGTTCGGCTACGAACGCGGCGCCTTTACCGGGGCAACGGCACGCAAAGAAGGTCGCTTAGACCTTGCGAAAGGCGGAACTCTGTTCCTGGACGAGATCACCGAAGCGTCGCCTGCCGTCCAAGTCAAGCTCCTGCGCATCTTGCAAGAGGGCGAGTACGAGCGGGTTGGCGGCACTGAGACGCTGCACGCCGACATTCGGGTCATTGCCGCCACCAACCGCGACATTGAAGCCGAGATTCAAAAGGGCACATTCCGCGAGGACCTGTACTACCGACTCAACGTCATTCGCATGCACGTCCCCCCGCTTCGGGAACGCAGCGACGACGTTCCACTGCTCGCGAATCACTTCCTGGCGCAGTTCGTGGCCAAGAACAACAAGTCGGTCTCCGGTTTCACCCCCGAAGCTCTAGACGCCCTCGCGGCATGGAAGTGGCCAGGGAACGTTCGTGAGCTCGAAAATGCCATTGAGCGAGCGGTCGTCTTGTGCCGCGACGACCGCATTGGCCTGGAAGACCTTCCGGCGCCCATGCGCCAGGGCAAGGGCGGCAAGCAACGCCTGACCTTCGAAGTGGGTACGCCCATCAAGACCATTGAACGTCGCATGATTCAAGAGACGCTGAAGCTGACGGACGGCGACAAGGGCCTCGCAGCGTCACTGCTGGGCATCACCGCGCGGACCATCTACCGGCGTGAAGCCGAGTGGGAAGCCGACGAGTAAGACTACTTAAGGGTCATCAGCACGTCACCACGGTGCGTGCCATCGGCCTCGACGTATTCATCCTTGCGACGGCCCTCTTCGACAAACCCAAGCGCTTTGTACAAGCCAATGGCGCGCTCGTTGTCGTCGAACACCGCCAGCGAGAGCTTGTCGAGGGACGGACTGGCTCGGAACCAGTCAATCGCGGTCTCGGTCAGCTCGCGACCGATTCCACGACCACGAGCCGGCTCGGCCACCATGACCTCAAAGCGAGCAGTGCGCTGGGTGCGGCGTAGGTGTCCGCCAATGACCGTTGCGAATCCTAGGATTCCCGTGCCATCCCGGGCAACCCACCATGCGCAGTTGTCCGCGTTCAGCACGTCCTTGATCATCTCAAGAAGCGTGAACGGGTCGTGCGGATACTCACCGGGCTCGGTCAAGAACCACCGTCCTTCGGTCAAGACGGCAATGTGCAGGTGCATCAGCGCCGGGGCGTCTGCAGGCGAGACGTCAACAACGCGGAAGCTCACAGCATTACTCCCAGACGTCTTTGCGCACCATATCGGTCACGCGTTCATCATCGATGAATACGTCCATCTGGTACTGGCGAACTGCTTTGTAGGCCGTGGTGCTGGACGGTTCCCACACACGAATGACACCGTCAGAGTCGACCTCAAAGCGGTACACGAACAGCTCACTACGGCTAGCTGGACGGCCGGTCAGACGACGACGTTCGTAGGGTTGGCCCCAGGCCATGAACACCTTGTCCTCGGTCCAGCCAAGCTGAACGTCTCCACCCAAGATCGCCTCACGAACTTCAGCATCGTACTGGTAGAACTGTTCCCAGAAGGACTCTCGTGCCCCTGGAACCCCGTTCGCCTGAAGCCACGCGTCTCGTTCCGGCTCGGTCTTGAGCTTGAGCCACTCCTTCTCGGCGTCATCATTCATATAGACTTGGAGTGCGGCGAAGTGGTCGCGCTCTACACTCGACAGACGCTTCATCTTTCCGCCGCAACCGGCGAGCATTCCGAGGGCAAGGACGAGAGCAAGTGTACGCATGACTAGGGTTCCTCCGAGGGTGCGGGCCCTAATCCAATGGCGAACACCGCGCCCGTTGGGACCCAGCCCAAGCGGCCATCACCCGTCTCAATTCGGTAGAACCCGGCGAGGGAGCGCTCGATGCGAACCTCAGAGCCAGCCGGCAACACAAAGGTCTGTCGCGCATCCGGCCGGGCAGACTCACGTACAACGGCCTCGGAATCCACCACAACCACCACTGGGTGAAGGTCTGCGGCCGACACGCCCAAGACGGCCGTCACAACGACAACTACACCAAGGAACCAAGCAATCGCCGCTCCCCACCAAGGTTGTTGGCGACGCCGCTGCCACACGCCGACTACCGAGCCCGACGCAAGAAGCAGTAGGCCCAGGAGACCAAGCTCTCCCGACGTAATGAATGCCTGCCACAACCGGGGTGGGTCGGCAGGAGGCGGCGGATTGTCGAGGCGTTCACGGGCAATCGCTAGGCTATGGGCCAGGTTTCCGTCTCTCGGACGGTAGCGGGCGGCGCTTCGATAGTAGGCCACTGCACGTGCCGGGTCGGCGCTTCGGTAGTGAGCATTACCTAGATTGTAGAGCACTTTCCCGTTGGGGGACTCCACAGACTGCCACGCTTCAATGGCGGCAGGCCAGTCGCCACCGTCGTAAGCGTCCGCGCCGTCTTCAAGGGGTCCTGCGAGAGCGAGGGCAACGAGCCAGATCACGACGTCACCTCAGGCAGCCCGTCAAGGCGAGTACACAGGGCAACAGCGCGACTGTCGAGGTCTTCAGGCAGGACACCACCAGCGAATCGCACACGTCCAAGCTCGGCCAACGCAGCGCGGACGTCAGCCGCTAGGGAGTCATCGGGGAGAGAAGACGGCTGACCATCGGGCGTGCAGTTTGCCAAGCACGCCCGAAGCGTCGCATCCAAGACAGCCAAGCGTTCGGGGTCTCCCACAGCAACACCGCGAAGACGCACAAGCGGACTGTCAACGGGACGCTCACGGCCTTCACGTCGACGGCGCAACACCCCCACTCCGGATGACACAGCGACCCACAGGCCCGGCAGCCCGAGAAGTACTGCCGCGCCCAACAACCAAGGAAGGGTCGGCAGAGTCGACGCTCGCCAAGCCCGGTAGATGGGTCGAATATCGGTGTCAATCACCACACCGTCGGCGTCGCTGTCGGCCTCTGAGAAGGACTCGACATCCGCTTCGCTCTCGTCACCTGGGCGAACAGTAATGGGCTCAATGACGAGCTCGTGGGTCACGTAGCGCTGGCGACTCGGCGAGAAGCTGACGATACTCACTGGCGGAACCTGGGCCACACCGCGCTTGGTCCCTACAATCACCCGCTGCCAGCGGCCTTGGGCAACGTACTTACCCTCCGAAATACGGGCGTCTGCCCCGACCATATTGTCGTAGAAGGAAACCCCATCGACCTCTGGTGCTTCGGGCAGCGCGAACCCCTCCAATGAGCCATCACCGACAACGTCGACAGTGAACGTGACCGAATCTCCCGCCCGAACTCGGGTGCGATTGAGCGATCCAGTGAACTCAAAGTCACCGACCAGACCGGTGAATCCGGGTGGTGCAGGCGGAAGCGAAAGCACAGTAAGTGGAGATGGGTCCGTGACAATCGTGACGTCTTGCGTGCGTCGAATGCGGAAGCGGTCCGGCGACCCCACTGCCAGACTGACAATCGCTGTGGCCGGAATCTGCCCGAGGTCTCCGGGTGCGGTCGCCAACAATGCCTGGTGGTTTTGTTTGACGTAGAGCGGCCCGGTCGGGTCGTCGATGACGTACTCAGTGGTCACGGGCAAGCCGTCGCGAGGGGACTGAAGGCGAGCCATCGGAGGACGGACCCACTGGTCGCGGTAGATACGACGACGCGAGCGCAGACCATAGCGGTACAGGACGATTTGGCCTTCGTAGACCTCGGTCTGCTCGAACTCTGCGTACGCTTCCAGCTCTGGTGTGTCGGCGGTCAGAGTGCGGGGTTTGACGGTCAACTGCACGCTGTTCGTGGTCAGGGTCACGCCATCCACAACGATGTCCGCTGGGCCGAGGGTGAACGTCCCCTCTCGCTGCGGCGTGGCCGCGTAGATGAACTGCACCGTGCGTACGATGCCCTGACCGCTCATCTCCATGCCTTCACGGTCGGTCGAAAACTCAACGGTCACGTCGGGATGGACCACCAGCGAGGGAGGCCGAACCGCACGCTTGTAGTCAATGACGCTGACCACCAGACCTACTGTCTGCAGCGCCTCAACTTCGGTCGCCTGCAGCGACAGTTGAACCCGCTGCGCCAGTGCCGGTACCGAGACAAACAGCGCCGTTATGACGAAAAAGAATCTCACCATGGCTTGGTTGTCCGCTCGCCAGGGATTCGAATGCGCGGACGCCCCTCTTCCACGCCATCGAGCAGCCGTTCCGCTTGTGTGCGCGTCACCGGCCCGCTGTCTTCCGCGCCTTCGCCACTCCCTTCTCCCCCACCCGCGGCCGTACCGTCGGTGGGCTCGCCGTCTTCACTGCCGTCGCCCTCTGTAAGGTCTGCCGTGCCGTTGGTGTCGCCGTCTTCCAGTTCCTGGTCGTCTTCTCCAGGATTGCCCTCGCTGTTGGCATCCGAAGGCTCAGACGGCTCGCCGTTTTCACCCGGGTCACCCGGCTCGCCGTTCGGCTCTCCCTCGCCACCGGGCTCTCCGCCTTCGCCGCCGCCGTCATCGCCAGGCTCTCCACCGTCCTGCTCGTCTCCTGGCTCGCCGCCTTCGCCCTCGTCGCCAGAGTCTGAGTCGTCCCCTTCGCCTTCGTCGCCGCTGTCACCGTCTTCGGGCTCGTCTTCAGGCGGTTCGTCGGAGTTTTCTTGCTGCGGCGGTGGAGGTGGCTGAATCTGCGCACGCTTCTCCAGCTCGTTGAGCAACATCGCCAGGTTGTGCTCAGCACCGAGATGAGGCCCTTGCTCCACAACACTCTGGTAGCGGGTCAAGGCCTCAACGAGTCGGCCCGCGTTGTAGTGGGCGTTGCCAGCGCCGTACTCGGACTCCACGCCGCCACCGAGCTGGCTCGCTGTGTCGTACGCCCGAGCAGCGCCGTCCCAGTCGTTCAACCGGTAGCGAGAGGCTCCCAAGCGTTGCCAAGCCTCGACGTTTCTCGGCTCACGCGCGGTCATGTCGGCAAAGATTTCCGAGGCTTCCGAGTAGCGCCCTGAACGGTACAGCGCGTCGGCGTCGTCTAGCTCGCCTGCCATGGCCACACCGTGAACACCGAGCTGAGCGGCGAGTACAACCGCTATAGCCGCACCCCAGCGCCGCTTTCCATCACCCAGCCACGATGCCAGTAGCAAGCACATCAGCCCCACTCCCAGAGGCCATTGATAGCCGGTCCGCCAGGTCTCCCGCTGCATGCTGCCGCTTGTGGCCGCGACCAAGCGCGTGCGCATCTCGTCCCGGTACAGCGTCGTCATGTCATCATTCGACGCCACAGAGGTCACGAATGCGCCACCCGTGATGCGCGAAATGTCCCGTAGCAGACTGTCGTCTGGAGTCGTCATGACGGTCACGCCGTTGTTCATGAGCGCCCCGCGCTGGGTCGGAATGGGTGCGGCAGCCTGGCCAATCACCATGCCGTACACCCGCACGTCCGCGTCAGCCGCTTCTTGCGCCGCCGCCAGCGCATCTGCCGGGTCGTGCACTTCGCCGTCCGTCAGCAACAAAATCGCCTTTCCGGCAGGGCGGTCAGAGCCGTCGAGCAGCTTCATCGCGGTACGAATGCCTTCGCCCATGCTGCTGCCTTGCGCCGCGAACATGTCCGTGGACAGCTCATCTACAACCAGCTCAATCGCGTCGATATCGGTGGTCAGGGGCAGTCGGGGAAAGGCACCACCCGCGAAGATGACCAAGCCCAGGCGGTCGCCTTCCATCATGTCCATCAGGTCGAGGATTTCTCGCTTTGCCCGCTCCAAGCGAGACGGCGACACGTCTCGGGCGTCCATCGAAAGCGACAAGTCAACAACCACTGCGATGTCCACTCCTCGGCTCTCAACCTGTTGGACCTCTTTGCCGTACAGAGGTTCCACAAGCGCCACAACAATGCCGGTCAAACCAGCAATCACAAGCAAGTCCCGCACCGTTCGACGCACGCGTACGCTGCGAGGCAAGACCCGGTCGAACAGGTCCCCTTTGAACAACTCGCGCAGCAGCTTGCGATGACGCAGACCTCCCCACACAATCGCGAGAACGACCGCCAGAACACCCAGAAGTGCACCCCACCATGTCGGGTCACGCCAGCTCATATCAGGGGCCCCTCCTGAGCCATGTTGCAGACAGTAGGCTTCCAATCAGCAGAAGAAGCAGGCCCGGCATCAAGTAGTCGCGAAAGTGCTCGTCATGTTCTACGAGCTGGCGAACCTGCGCTGGCGACGTCTCGAGTTGGTCGATGACGTCGAAGATTTCCTGCAGTCCCTCGGTGTTTCGCGCACGGAAGTACTGGCCGCCGGTGACCTCGGCCAGCTGGGTCAGCCCCTGCTCATCAATGCCTGAGTCGCGGAACCCGCGGGCATCGCCCACGCCGATTGTGTAGATCTTGATGTCCAACGCCGCCGCCGCACGCGCAGCTTCCAAGGGGTCCGGACGTTCCACATTGTTGCGACCGTCTGTCAGCAAGATGACGATTCGCTCTGTGGCATCGACCTGCTTCATACGACGCGCACTGACGGCCACCGCGGTACCGACCGCCGTCTTGTTGGGACCGGCAATGCCCACATCAATGATGCCAAGTGTGCGACGAAGCGCATCATGGTCGAGAGTCAGCGGGACGAGGGTGAAGGCCTCTTGGCCAAACACAACTACGCCGATTCGGTCGTAGGGACGGGACTCTACGAACGCGTCGAGCACGCCCTTCGCAGCTTCCATACGACTGACAAGACGTGAGCCCAGCTGAAAATCGCTGGTCTCCATGGAGCCCGACGTGTCGATGGCCAGCAGCATGTCTAGGCCATCCGACTCAACAACCACGTCTCTGCGGGTGACGCGCGGACGAGCCAGAGCCATCACCAACAGCACCAGTCCGGCAATGCGCAAGACACCCGGCATCCACCAGACCAATCGACGCAGCGAAAACCCTGGCCGCAGGGTCTTCGTGGACGGAACCGCAAGGCGATTGTGTCCCGTCAACCAGCGCTGAAGCGGCAGCAGCAACACGGGGATGAGGAACCAGAAGGCCCATGGACTGCCCCACTCAATCACCGGAGGACTCCCGGCGGGGGCGCGTGGTCTGCACGAACGCTTCGAGGTCTGACCCCAGGCGCTCAAACAGTTCTTCGGTGGCTGCTTCGTCCGCGAACTTCACGCGGTCAGTAGCGCGCAACAGCCCCTTCGCACGGGGCAAATTGGCTTCAGACAGGTGCTGAAGACCTTCCAGGTAGCGCAGAATCTCCGAGCTGGTCCACGCCGTTGCTGGGAACGCGAGGGCCGCTTCGGCGTAGGTTCGGAAGATGCCGCTGATGGCCAGAGCGCGGTCGTGGTCGTCCAGAGCAGGGTCAGCTTGGACCTTGGCCCAGGCGCGCATGGCTACGACATCCGGCGGAATGACCGCTTTCGGAACTTCGCTTGGCCGTGCACGCATGGCGAACCACACGCCAGCAACGAACAGCAACGCGACCCCGGAGCCCACTGCTACAGCAACAATCGGGAACGGGTCGACCTGGGTTGGGTCCGTGATGTCGGCAAGGGTGCCTTCTCGGGGGGCGCCAACCCCCATGTCCACGAACAGCGACGGAGCAATCGCCTGACCGTCCTCTCCCCACATGGCTCCGGGTCCATCGATCCGGTAGTTGCCCTTCTCTCCGGCGAATGACCATCGCTGGGTGAGTACCGTAGACGACCCCGCCTGCTCAACCCGCGGGTCTCCGAGAGGCTCAAACGTCAAGCCCTCCGATACCGGAGGCATGAGCTGGAGGTTGTTGTTCGTGGGAGCCACAACCTGGCCCGTGAACGTGCCGCCTACCGCCGAGACATCCTCAATCCACGACCGGACCTCAGCGTCTAGGACCACCTGTTCGGACGACCCATCCGGCGTACAGGCCGAGAGCGCCAAGGCTCCGAGCATCCACCTCATCGCCGGCCTCCCGAGCTTCGGAAGTGGCGATGCAGTGCCTTGAAGGGGTCATCTTGCGTACTGATAGCCACGGCACGCGCCCCACATCGCTTGAGACGCGTCATGCGCTCATCGACCGTCATTCCACGCACGGCTCGACCGTGAAGCACGCGCAGCTGGCCTGTCTCAGCGTCGACCACCTCTACAAGTCCGAGTCTGCCGAGTCCTTCGTCGAGCTTGTCGTGAACGAGCATGGCGTGAACCGTGTGACGTGCGGCGAGTGTTCCAAGCACTTTGTCCCACTTGCCCGCGTCCAAGAAGTCGCTGACGACGACCACAACGGCTTTGCGCCGCTGTGTCTTGGCCAAGAAGCTCAGGCCTTCAGCCAGGTCGGTCTGACGACTCGCTGCGGAGGCGTCGTACGCGTGAGCGATGATGTTCCACACATGACCACGGCTGGCACGTGGCGCAATGAAGTGCTCCACACGGTCGGTGAAGGTCAGCAATCCGACACGGTCTCGGTTGCGAATGCCTGCGTAGGCCAGGCCCGCGGCGATTCGCGCACTCTGAAGGCGTTTATCAGTCCGACCATCCCGTCCGCCGGTACCCACGTGGGTAGACCCAGAGACATCTACGGCGAGAACGACGGTGAGCTGGCGTTCTTCGCGGAACACCTTGATGAAGGGCTCACCCGTACGTGCCGTGACGTTCCAGTCAATGTGCCGGACATCGTCTCCAGGGACATACTCGCGGACTTCCTCAAACTCCATGCCTCGACCGCGAAATGCACTGCGCCAATCACCGGAAAACAAGGAATCGACCTTGCGACCGGCGTGGACATGGAGGCGGCGAACCTCACGCAGTTCTTCTGGCGTTAAGCGGCTCAATTCTTCGAAGTTCCGGGTTGGTCGACTGTTGGGTAGAGAACACCCTCGAAGTGCGGGAGGTCAGAGGTCAGAGGACAGAAGTCAGAGCAGGCCACCTGCGTGGCCGGCGATATGAACACATGCCCGCCGATGGACGTGCCGACGAGGCTTGAGGCACGCACAAACACGCTGGCGGTCGCAAGACCGTCCGCTCTGACCTCTGACATCTGATTTCTGACATCCATCTCGCCAAGTCCTTCCACAGCGCTAAGGCATTTCGACTTTGGAGAGCAAGCGGTCCACCAGGTCTTCCGCTGTGATTCCGTCGGCTTCTGCTTCGTAGGTCGGCAAGATGCGGTGACGGAGCACGTCTCGGGCAATCGCCTTGACGTCTTCTGGCAGGGCGTAGCCGCGACCGTCTAGGAAGGCGTGTGCACGAGCGGCACCGGCAAGGGCGATGGAAGCACGCGGTGAGGCACCGACTTCGATGGTTCGCGCCAAGGTCTTGTCCACGCTGGCAGGGTCGCGAGTCGCTCGTACCAAGTCAACGATGTACCGCATCAATGGGTCGGTGACCTTGATGGACCGCGTGACCGCCTGTGCGTTGAGAATATCCTCTGCAGTCGCCTGTGGGGTGAGTGCAGGAATCGGCTCATTGCTGCGCTGAATGACCATCAGCTCCTCTTCCAACGTTGGATACGTGATGGACAGCTTGAGCATGAAGCGGTCGACCTGGGCTTCAGGCAGGGGGTAGGTTCCCTCTTGATCAATCGGGTTCTGCGTGGCGAGAACCAAGAACGGCGCCGGCAGCTTGTAGGTGGTCTCGCCTAGGGTCACTTGGCGTTCCTGCATGGCTTCAAGCAACGCCGCCTGTACCTTAGCCGGTGACCGGTTCACCTCATCCGCAAGGACGATGTTGGCAAAGATCGGACCTTTACGCGTGGTGAAGTCGCCAAGATGCGGCTGGTAGATCTGGGTTCCCACAACATCCGCCGGCAACAAGTCCGGAGTGAACTGGATGCGGCTGAACTCCAGCGCGAGCGCGTTGGCCAGCGCCTTGACCGCGGTGGTCTTGGCGAGTCCAGGCACGCCTTCCAGCAGCACGTGGCCATTGGCAAGCAGGCCAATGAGTAGGCGGTCCACCATGTGGCGCTGACCCACCAGTACACGGCCAATCTCTTGTCGAGCGGCCTCTAGGGTGGGTGCAATTGCGGCAACTTGAGCTTCGATTTCTTCGACAGACGACACGTCGTTCCTCCGGCCCGGCCTCATAACCAAGCCCGGTTTGCCCACGCGGTCCCAGCCCGTCACCGAGATTCACAATTTTTCGGAGAACGGCTTAGGACGCACTTACGGAGGGGTACATGTTCGGTTGGCTATTTGGAAAGAAGGCGCAAAACAATGATGGGTTGGTGTGTGTGGCCTGCGACAGCGCCGACGTCACCGAGCTGGCCCCCCAGACCTACCGCTGCAATGAGTGTGGGTACGAGGGCGGCGACGGATTCGCGGCTTGGCAAGACATGAAGACCCGCGCTGCGTACGACGACTGGAGTGTGGCGCAGCTACGCGAGCACGCGGCGGCACAGCTGAACGAGGCCAGAAGCGCGTTGGTTGCGGTGGAAGGCCTCACGACACCGTCAACGAGCTCAACAGGAGCGTTCGCCGAGTTCGCGGGGGTGACCGTCTCGGTGGGCGGCAACAACCTCAGCGGACAGAGCGACCGAGACCTGGCCCTGCAGATTGCCGCTGACAGACAAGCCGCCGTCGCAAAAGCAGCATCCGGTCTTCACGCCGCAACCCTGACCCTCGACACCCTGGTGGACAAAGGCGTCATTGAACTTGGCGCAGTCCTCACGAACGCACGCATTGCTGGGGACGACCCCGGAACTCTTCGCCTACGCATTGAGAACTGCTTGCACCAGCTTGGCTAGGGACAACCGGTCATGTCACTCTGGACATTCCTCTTCGGACAAGACGACCCGCCGCCAGACGACGGTGTGACGAAGGCCTGCGTGGCGTGTGACTCACCCGACATCGCACCCATCGCCGACAAGGCGTATCGCTGTTTGGTTTGTGGACATGAAGGGGGACCTGGCCTGTCCGACGTGGTCGAAAAGCGCCAGCTCGAACGCTACCAGAGCATGGACCTTGATGCGCTGCACAAACAGGTACTTCGCACGCTGCAGGACGCTCAAATCACCCTGCACACAAGAACATCAACGACCACGGAACACCTGGACGTCGCCCCCTTGTTCGGCTCGTCTCCCATGTCCTACGCCCTACGAGGACAGGAACATCCATCTGACATTGCGCTGAACCAGCGAAAGGCGCTTCATGCTCGCGCCATCAATGAGATGCGAACCGCCCAAATCCTGCTGACGGCGTTCATCGAAAAAGGAGCCTGGCAGCTCGAACGCGTTCACAAGCGAATGGACGACATGCAGTCCAATACTCAGAGCATCCAAGCCTGCCTAGACTACTGCATTCCCCGCGTTGAGAAGTGGGAATACGTGCAGCTGACCGGATTGATTCCGCCCAGCGACACTCCTAGAAACTAACCCGGACCCTAGCTAAACAGCTTGGCCCAGAATCCCTTGTCCCGAACACCAGCGCCTTGGAGCTCGGCCAGTGAACGAAGCAGCTCTTCTTCTTCGTCTGTCACCGACTCGGGAACCTCAACAACCAGCTGCAAGTGATGGTCACCGCGCCCGCCGCGTCCGTTGACTCGGTCAACGCCTTCGCCACGCAGGGTGAACTTCTTGCCAGACGGCGTGCCTGCCGGGACCTTCAGCGACTGTTCGCCTCGGACCGTCGGAACCTGGATTTCGCCGCCCAACACCATGGTCGGGTACGGAACTGGAACCGTGGCCCAGGTATCGCTGCCATCCCGACGGAACACGTCATGTGGGCGCACCTGGATGGTCACGAAGAGGTTGCCAGCAGGCGCACCGGGCTCGCCAGCTTCGCCTTTTCCAATGAGACGCAGCTGCATGCCAGTGTCGACGCCCGCAGGAATCGTCACCTTCAGCTCGTCCGTCTTGCGCTTCTTGCCGGCACCGCGACAATCCGTGCAGCGGTCGCTCGGGTCGACGCTGCGACCTTGGCCACGACATGCCGGACACGTTGTACGAATCGCAAGAATGCCTTGTTGCTGAACCACCTGACCGCGACCGGCACAGACCGTACACGTTGTCGGTTCCGCACCGTCTTTCAGGCCATCCCCATCGCAGGTCTCGCACGGTGCAGCACGCGCCACACTGACGTCCTTGGAGACACCATTGATGGCATCCATGAACTCAATGACGACGGGAACTTCCAGGTCAGCGCCTCGACGCGGTCCACGGCGTCGACCGCCGCCACCACCGCCGCCGAACATGCCGCCGAACAAGTCGCCGAACATCGAGAAGATGTCCCCGGTGTCCGTGAAGTTTGGCTCAAAGCCGCGCCCACGCAATCCAGCGTGGCCGTACTGGTCGTACACACCACGCTTGTTGTCGTCTGACAACACTTCGTACGCAGCTGAGGCCTCTTTAAACTTGGCCTCCGCCTCAGCATCTCCCGGATTGCGGTCCGGATGGTGCTTCATGGCGTGCTTACGGTACGCCTTCTTGATCTCCTGGGCTGACGCGGATTTCGCGACGCCGAGGACTTCGTAGAAGTCCCGTTCCACAGTATCTACCCTCCGGTTATCCCTCAATTGGCCGCCCACGTAGTCACACGGAGAGCCAACGCAAGGGCTCAGGGGGAATTGTCGGAGACCTCTTGCGCCGACTTACCCCAGCTCATCTGACACTGTGCCGACACTCGGTAAGACGGTGCCAGCTGAGAACCTCCTACCCACTGCCAAACCGGAAGCTGCACTGAGGCACCAAAGCGGATTCGCTGCGACGCTGCGACGCTGAGCGCCGGAGAAATCGCGATGCCATGACTGCGGTTCATTGGGTACGCAACGCCTCCATCGGAGTCGGGATCGGCCATCATGACGTCCGGCGTGTGGGTCCAACCTTGAACGCCCACAGCGACGACCAGTGGACCAAAGTCAGTGGACAGGGACGACGTGGCAGCGACATCCGATCCCCAGCGCACACCTTGGTCCGTCTCGCCCAAAGGAATCCGCGTCTCTACTCCCGCACGGACCATCCAACGGCCAGCAGGCTGCGCGATGCCCACACCAGCGCTGACACTCCACACGCCAAGACCCGGTTGGGTCCATGTCTGGAGGCTACTTGCGAAGATCTCACCGTCTTCGGTCTCGAGCAGCAAGACCTCCACACCGGCCTTGTTTGACGCCAGTCCAGTCGGTGCAGAGCCCCCTACATTGACGGTGAAAATGCCCGGTCCAAGCGACAACTGCTGGCCGAACTGAGCGGTCACATCACCAATACCAAAGGTGTCTTCTTCGCTGGTAAAGACGGATGTGAACGGAACAGCCACCTGAACAAAGGTGGCGCTCGGCAACCACACGCGCGCGGATGGCGTCTGAGTGAGAAGCACAACGTTGTCGACCGACTCCCCTCGCTTGCCACCCCGCTGAACATGGTCGAACGGCGTCAGTACAAGCCCAAAGCCCGTATCGAGACGCCACTGCCCTTCAGCAAAGGGCAGTCCAAGCACGTCCGCATTGTCGTTGGACACCCTCGCCACACCGCCCGGATGATGAGCGGCGGCCAGGGCGATCAATAGGGCGAACATTACTGCGCTTCGAAGGGGTCGGAGAACCGTTCGTCGGTGAGAAACGTCTCGTCTGTGAGGGTCTGAAGGAACGCTACGAGGTCGTCGCGCTCGTCATCCTCAAGAGTGAAGCCCGCGACAAACCCGCTCTTCAGTGGGCTCAGAGCACCATCTCCAGCATTCGGGCCGTCTTCAATGAGTCGGCCACCGCGCTCGTAGTTGCGAATCACCTCTTCGAGGGTCTCAACGCTGCCATCGTGCATGTAGGGCGCCGTGACCGCGATGTTTCGCAGGCTCGGTGCGCGGAAACGCCCCATGTCTTGCGGGTCTAGGGTCAGCTCGTAAATACCCGTGTTGTTCGCCGGATATGCACCTTCCCCGTCCAGATTGTACAGCCCGGTATTGTTGAAGAAAGCCGCGTCAAATGGCTGGTCGGCGTGGGTTGTGGCTTCGGAGAAGTTGAAGCCACCGTGGCAGTGTTGGCACTCCAAGTCTTCGCTGAAGTACAGCAACATGCCGCGCAGCTCGGCCTCGTTCAGCGCGTCACGCTCACCTTGGTAGGTGAACTTGTCGAAGCGAGAGTTGCCGGTGATCATGGTGCGCTCAAAGCTCGCGATGGCGTCTGTCACGCCGTCCCAGTCGATCGGCTCGCTGCGCTCTGGAAACGCCTCGTCGAACAAGTCGATGTACAGCGGGTCGTTCTGAAACCGCTCCAGAACAGCATCATTGGCGCCTAGTTCAATAGGGTTGTCGCCAAAGAGCGGCACGAGCGCCTGCGCCTCAAGCTCTGTGACGAGTGGGTTGGCCCAAGTCAGTGTGCTGTTGTAGCCAACATTCGACAGGCCATTCGCGTTGCGCGGATGCCCCTGTCCCGTCGACCCTTCCGCGAGCGTACGACCATCGGTGAACGCCAACTCTTGAAAGTGGCAGCTGCCACACGACTGAGTCTCGTTGTTGGACATGCGGGTGTCGTAAAACAGGAACCGCCCCAGCTCCACCTTCTCTACGGTCAGTGGATTGTCCTCTGGAATGCGCAGGTCGGGGAAGCCTTCCGGCACGGGAACCAGATCTGAACCAGGCCCGCATGCTGCGAGTCCGAGAGCCAAGATGAGGGTCCACCGTGCCATGTTCGCTTACTCCGCGGCTGCTGCAACGATGGGGTCAAACAAGCGCTGACCATCGCAGTTGTCTACACAGGCACCCGAGTCAATCGACAAGCCCAATGCGGAGAACGTAGGCAAACAGTCCGCACCATCTGCCGGCGCGCTCATACATCCTGGCGGAGACTCTTCGGTGTTTTGGCCTAGGTCAGCGGTGGCGACCAGCTCAGACAGCTCGACCTCAATGCGTCCACCTTCCAGGGGAAAGTCGTTGAGACGGACCGTTGCGCGATTCGGCAGGACACATTCTTCCGTCGGCGCGGTTGTAGGAGCATCCGACGCACAGCCACCAGAGCCAACGTGAACGTTCCAGCGGCTGCGAACTACCGTGTCTACCGCGAAGTCGACGCGGACAAACTTGTAGCCGCCCTGCCAGGTCCAGAACATGCCCGGGGAGTTGAGGGGAGCTGGAGCGGACGCCGAGTCGAGGTGGTTGTCTTCGAACGGAACGCCCACATCGTAGCGGAAGGAGTCGTACTCCCCTTCGATGATCTGGCCGGTCACAACCCGGTTCATCTCGGCGGTTCCACTGTCCGCACAAGCGGCGGTACCGTCTTCAAAGTCCAACAACGCAATGCCGCCCGTCTGCCATTCGTTCTGCGACAGGTCAACGTCGACCCACTCGCCGGTCTCTGCGTTGCGGAACTGGAGGGTGGAGATGAAGATTCGCGCGTCTGCAAGCTCGGCAACTTCGTTGCCAACGCCGACCATGACTTCTTCGCCACACGCGGCAACTTCGCCGTTCACAAGCGCATTAAACGACACAGAAACCACTTGGTTTCCGCCAGATTCGGGGCAGCCGCCCATAAACAGTAGGGCGAGAGGGGCCAACAGACGCATGAGTACTCCTTGAGTGGCACCCTCATAACGAAAGCGCGTAGGCATCCGCTGCGGCGTTTTGTCGCGCTCTGTACATGTGGAGGGGGCAACTGGATAGCAGACGCGAATGAATGAACCAGGTCGTCGAATCGCGAGCGCGTCCACCCTGCTCTGGCTGAGGTGGGTTGGCCTACTGATCTTGTTTGCGGTCCCGTTGGTCGGTGCATTCGCATGGGGACCGAGCTGGCCTATGAAGCTCGTCATTCCGTTCGTGGTGCTCGGGCTCCTAGGCCAGGCAGCCATCTGGCTCAGCGCAGAGCGCACCTTCGCTGAGCCCGTGTCCATCGGCGTTCTAGCAATCGATGGCGCGATGCTGACCCTGTTGTTCGCCGCCACAGAGGGCAGTGCCACGCCCTACGCCTTGCTATACGTATTTCCCGTCGTGCTAGCCGGGCTAACCGTCCGACTGTCGGGTGCCTTACTGGTCTTTGCAGTGACAACTGTGGGGTATGCGGGTCTGTTCGCCTTCGCTCCCGCAGACCTACACCAACATGACCATGCCGCCATGCAGTCACACATGACGGGCATGTTCACCGCCTACGCCGCAACAACGGCCCTGATTGTGTTCGCCGTCGCACGCATTCGTTCCGCGCAGGCACGCGCCGAGGTCCTGTTCCTTCAAGCCCGCGACCTTGAAGCCCGGTCCATTCGGCTGACCAGCTTGGCCACCCTCGCCGCTGGCGCCGCACACGAGCTGGCCACACCGCTCTCCACCATCACCGTGGTCATTCGCGAGCTGGAGCGACGGACGGAGAACCCACGCGACCACGAAGACATTGACCTGATCCGCGAAGAACTTCAGCGCTGTCATGCAGTTCTGCGCGGGCTCTCAGCAGACGTCGGCATGGGCATGGGTTCCAGTCCGTCCACCCTCTCGGTGCGAGACCTCGTGACAGACGCCCTTGAGCACAATGAAGCAACGCTGATTGTGGGCGACGGAACCGTCTGTCTGCCTGTGGACTTGGTCCAGCAGATGCTGCGCCGTCTGGTCGAGAACGCGCGTGATGCCGGCGCCACCGAGGTGACCGTTCACGCAGACGTTGAGGCGGGAACCTTGCAGTTGCGGGTCACAGACAACGGCAGCGGCATGTCGGCCGAGTGTATTCAACAGGTCGCAGAGCCCTTCTTCACCACCAAAGAACACAACACCGGGCTCGGCTTGTACTTCGTCGACTCCGTCACGCGACAGCTCGGTGGCGCGCTTCACATCCACTCGGTACCCTCTGAAGGAACAACCGTGACGCTGACACTGCCCAGCTCGGAGGTCCCATGAGTGTGCGGCTCGACGCTCGCATCCTGCTCGTAGATGACGACGACCGACTGCGAGGCCGACTCGCAGTCGCACTCGAGGACCGCGGCTACCGGGTCTTTCAGGCCAACTGCGTCACCGCCGCCATGGCAGTGGTACCCGACGCCCCCACGCACGCCGTCTTGGACCTCAAGATGCCAGGAGGGTCCGGACTTACGCTCATTGAGCCGTTGCTCGTAGCCCTACCCGAGCTGCGAATCGTCGTCCTGACTGGCTACGGTAGCATTGCCACAACGGTCGACGCCATCCGGCTTGGCGCGGTGAACTACTTAAGCAAGCCCGCAGACGCCGACATGGTGCTCGCAGCCTTTGTCCGAGGCGATGACGCGCCCCTCGCTGAAGCCCCCGAATACGACCCGCCCAGCCTTGCCCGCACCGAGTGGGAGCACATTCAACGCGTCTTAGACGACTGCGGCGGCAACATCACCAAAGCCGCCCAAAAGCTGGGACTGCACAGGCGTACCCTGCAACGCAAGCTTCAGATCTGGCCACCGAACCGCTGAGAGCACGCGCGGGCAGCCACCAGAATCCGACCGCAACGGTACCCGTGCGAGGTACTGTGCGCGCCCGTGGAGTCCCGATGCGCGCCTTGTCTCTTACCGTCCTTGTCCTGGCTGTGTCCTGCGGCACACCGGCTCCAGACCTGCCCCAATCCCCCGAGCAAACTGCCCGGCGAGGGGCATTGTCTACCGGTGGCTGGACCCCCGTCCGCTCCATTGAGATGTCTGAGCCAGTTGGGGCACACATCGGACTGGACAACGAGATCTACGTAGGCACCGCGGTGGGACTGCACCGCATCGGACCGGGCGGTGTCCCCGTTCGCATCGCGTCTGCAGACCGTCCTGCATCGGTGGCCATCGACCCCGCTGGGCACGTCTACATGTCCGAGCACTACGGCGGAAACATCTACCGCTACCAGCCGCCAGGCGGGCGTGAGCTGTGGGTAACGGGCCTACACTCCGGTGATGACGACCCCGCTGGAATGGCCTTCGCTCCCCTCGACTACACGGGTCCGCTGCTCGCTCCCGGCGAAGGCATTGTGGTCGACCGCGGGTACTCGGGCCCCAACGAGGTGTGGGCCTTCAGCTCCCAGGTGGCCGACGGTGTCACGCCAGAGCGGGTGCTCGTCCCCAACAGCAGCATCCTCGCTGAGCCCTACGATGTCACCGTGAGCCAGGACACCATCTGGATTGCCGACGGTGAGAACGGACTGTTCACGCTGGAAGAAGGCGGCGAGCTCGTCGCCTTCCCCGTCTCACCTCCCATTGGAGCGGCCAACGGCATTGACGTCGACCCGCAGACCGGCGCGCTGTACGTCACCGACCGCCTCACCAATGAGGTGCTCACAATCGACCCAGACACTGGCCGCAGTGAGGTCGTCTTCGAGACCGGCATTCAGAACCACCGGTGGGGAAACGTAGACTTCTCTGACGACGGCCTCCGCCTGGTGGTCACCACGTCTACTTCGGTAGATGAGTACGTTCGGTGCGAAGCAGACGCATTCCTAGACGCCCCCGACTGCAACGATGACGGCGAGATTGATGTGTGTTCGGTTGCTCTCGGACGCGAAGGCGACTGCGACAACGACTACCGCCCAGACAGCTGCGAGGTCGATGACGGCTCTGATGACTGCGATGGTGACGGCATCCCCGACACTTGTCCCACCTGCGAGCCACTCGACGTGGTGTTCGTCATGGACACCTCATCGTCCATGGACGACGAAGGCGCCGCCCTGTGTGCCTCCATCGTTGGCGTCGTCGCAGACCTGCAAGCGCGCGGAATCCAAGTGCAAGCCAGCTTGTGGGGCTTGACCGACACCCCCGCCGAGTACCCGTGTCTGACGGACTCCATCGTCAACCAGCTCGGCACCGTGCTGCCCGAGCCGGTCTCCGGTGGACTCGGCCCCTTCGCGGAGTGTCCGGGCTCACCCGAGGTTGGCTCCGAAGACTGGGCGCGCGGAACAGCGGTCGTGGCAGGCAACTACTGGCAGCCCGGCAGCGTCGGAAACCCCAACCATCAGCGCGTCATCGTCCCCATCTTTGATGAAGGTGCGTGGTGTGGAGACCCGAGCACAGCAGTCGACGAAGCCGCTGTCTCCTACGTCATTGATGTTGCCCAAGCGAACGGCGTAGCAGTGTTTCCGCTCACCGCAGCGGGTGCCTCCACCGCGGTCCGAGCCTCTGCGGCGGCCGTTGCCCAAGCGACCGGTGGTGAGTCCCGCGCCATTGGAGACGCCGTCCAGCTCGGCACCATCCTCAACGACATCCTGACCCAAGCCTGCAGTCAAGCGGAAGACTGCGACGAAGACGGCATCAAAGACCAGTGCGAACCCGCAGCCCCAGGACAAGTCGACTGCGACTGTGACGGCTTCTTCGACGGATGCGACCCAACCGGCGCTGTTCTGTGCGACGACGCCGACGAAGACGGCATTGGCGACCCGTGCGACACCTGTACAGATGCAGATGATGACGGCTTCGGAGACCCCGGAACGGACCTAGAGGGCTGCACTGGCGGCACCACCGTAGACAACTGTCCAATCCTGAGCAACTCCGACCAAGCAGACCTAGACAACGACGGCATTGGCGATGCCTGTGACACCTGCGACGACAGCGATAGTGACGGAATTGCCGACCCCAACGGCGCCACCCTGACCTGTGAGCTTCCAGGCGTCGACAACTGCCCCGACACCGCCAACCCCGGTCAAGAAGACGCCGACCTCGACACCATTGGTGATGCCTGCGACGTGTGCCAAGACAGTGATGGTGACGGTGCCGCAGACCCAGGAGCCACAGCCGTACAGTGCGCTGTAGACGGCACAGACAACTGCCCGGACATCGCCAATCCCGACCAAGCGGACACAGACTTCGACGGTCTCGGAGATGCGTGCGACGGGTGCCTCGACATTGACGGTGACGGCGTTGCAGACCCACTCGAGGCCGCAGAATCCTGCGACATCGGCGCCAACGACAACTGTCCGAACATTCCCAATGCCGACCAAGCAGATACCGACAACGACGGCATTGGCGACGCCTGCGACGTCTGCCTAGACGTAGACAATGACGGTGCCGCAGACGAGGTGGACAACGACTGTGACGCAACCGGAACCTCCGCTCCGGTAGACAACTGCCTGGGTCTCGCCAACCCCGAGCAGACCGACAGCGACAGCGATGGCCTAGGAGACGCGTGTGACGCCTGCCTAGACGCGGACATGGACGGCGCCGCAGACGAAGCCGACAACGATTGCGACGATAGCGGAACCCCCTCCCCCGTCGACAACTGCCTAGGCGTCAGCAATCCAGACCAACTGGACACCGACGAAGACGCAATCGGTGATGCCTGCGACACCTGCACAGACTCTGATGGAGACGGCGCCGGCGACGTAGCCGAGGACGGCTGCACCAACGAAGGCGGGGTCGCGACTGCCGACAACTGCCCGGACCTCGCAAACGCTGACCAACTCGACACGGATGAGGACGGCCTGGGCGATGCCTGCGACGACTGTCTCGACACCGACGGCGACGGCATCCCCGACAGCGCCGACAACGACTGCGACGGCACGGGCACACCAGCGACCATCGACAACTGCCCGGACGTCGCCAACCCCGACCAGACCGACAGCGACAGCGACGGCATTGGCGACGACTGCGACGACACACCAGACCCCGATACCGAGGCCGACACAGACGAGGACACCGAGTCCGACACCGATCTGGGCTCCGACCCTGTCGACCCGAACTCCGGCGGATGCGGCTGTTCCAGCGCGCCTTCTTCCAGCCTTGCGTGGGGCTTCGTGGGCCTGTTCGGACTCGCTCTGATTCGACGGCGTCGGGCCTAAGACCGCGACGCCCCCATCAATGGGAGGCCTAGAACTGGGCAGCCTCGGTGCTATCTTCGAGAGCCAGCGTAGATGCCGAACCACTCGTGATCACCGTCTTCACTGCATCGAAGTACCCGGTACCGACCTCGCGCTGGTGACGCGTTGCACTGTAGCCGTCTTCCTCGGAGTCAAACTCGGCCTGCTGCAGCTGTGAGTAGGCCGCCATACCCGTCTTCTTGTAGCCACGAGCAAGCTCGAACATGCTGTGGTTCAGGGCATGAAAGCCGGCCAAGGTGACGAACTGGAACTTGTAGCCAAGCTTGCCGAGGTCTTCTTGGTACGTCGCAATCTCGTCGTCCGACAGGTACTTCTTCCAGTTGAAGCTGGGCGAACAATTGTACGCGAGCATCTTGCCGGGGAACTTGGCGTGAATGGCGTCGGCGAACTGCTTGGCCTCCTCCAAGTTCGGGTGGCTGGTCTCGCACCAGACCAAGTCCGCGTACGGCGCATAGGCTAGGCCACGAGCAATCGCCTGCTCGATACCCCCAGTGATTCTGTAGAATCCCTCGCTCGTGCGGTCACCCGTGATGAACGGGCGGTCGACAGGGTCGATGTCGCTGGTGATGAGCTGGGCGCTGTCGGCGTCGGTACGAGCCACGATAATCGTCGGCACGTTCATGACGTCCGCTGCCAGGCGCGCTGCCACGAGTGTCTTGACGAACTGGGAGGTGGGCACGAGTACCTTGCCGCCGAGGTGACCACACTTCTTCTCACTCGCGAGCTGGTCCTCGAAGTGAACGCCAGCGGCACCCGCCTCGATCATGGACTTCATGAGCTCAAAAGCGTTGAGGTGACCACCAAAGCCGGCCTCAGCGTCCGCCATGATTGGAGCGAACCAGTTCCGGGTCACATTGCCCTCGCTGTGCTCGATCTGGTCTGCACGCTGAAGCGCCTGGTTGATACGCTTGACGACCGTCGGCACCGAGTTCACCGGGTACAGCGACTGGTCCGGGTACATCTGGCCCGCCAAGTTGGCGTCGGCCGCGACCTGCCAGCCGGAGAGGTAGATGGCCTCAAGCCCAGCGCGAACCTGCTGGACCGCTTGGTTACCCGTCAACGCCCCAAGAGCGTTGACGTACTCGCGGGAGTGAAGAAGCTCCCACAGGCGCATCGCTCCACGTCGGGCCAAGGTGTACTCAATCTGCACAGAGCCGCGCAGTCGGTCCACGTCCGCTTCGGAGTAGGGCCGGGTGATTCCGTCAAACCGGTGGGTGTGGACGTTAATCGTGTCGATAACTGCAGACATGAGCTACTCCTGTGGGTCGACCAGTTGGTCGTAGGCGGGCAAGGTTAAGAATGGGACGAGCGTGTCCGACGTGGACAGCTCGCGAAACAAGTCGGCGGCGGCGACGAAGCGGCTGGCGGCAAAGCGTTCCTCACCGACCTCAGTGCGGATGGATGCCAGTTCTTCATCGAGCCAGGTGGTGAAGCGCTCCGCGGTGACGGGCGTTCCGTCCTCCAGCTTCGCTCCAAGGACAATCCACTGCCACACCTGGGCACGGCAGATCTCTGCAGTCGCAGCGTCTTCCATCAAGTTGTACAGCGGCACGCAGCCGTTTCCAGAGAGCCAAGCTTCAAGGTAGCGAACACCGACTTGGATGCTGTGGCGAAGGCCAGACAGCGTGCGGCTGTCACTCGCGGGAGGACGAAGCAGGTCCGCTTGGACGACGTTGACGTCCAGACGCGGCATCTCATCAATCTGGTTGGACTGCGGCATCTTGGCGTCGAACACGTCGCGGGCGAGCTTGACGAGGCCCGGATGCGCGACCCAGGTGCCATCATGGCCTGCGGTCACCTCGCGCTCTTTGTCGACGATGACCTTCGCTAGCGCCACAGCATTGGCATCGGGGTCAGACTTGATTGGAATCTGGGCCGCCATGCCGCCCATGGCGTGCACCTGTCGCTGGTGACAGGTCTGGATGACCAATGATGTGTAGGCCTGCATGAACGGCACGGTCATGGTGACCTCACCCCGGTCGGGCAGCAGGTACTTGGGGTGGGAGCGCAGGGTCTTGATGTAGCTGAAGATGTAGTCCCAACGTCCACAGTTGAGGCCGGAGCTGTGGTCTCGGAGCGCGAAGAGAATCTCGTCCATCTCAAAGGCAGCCCACAGGGTCTCAATGAGTACGGTTGCCTTGATGGTGCCGACGTCGATGCCAACGGCCTTCTGGGCGACCACAAACACGTCGTTCCACCATTGGGCCTCGTGGTGGCTCTCCAGCTTCGGCAGGTAAAAGTACGGACCCGAGCCCTGCGCCACGAGCGCCTTGGCGTTGTGGAAGAAGTACAGGCCGAAGTCCATGAGAGACGCGGAGAGAGGCTGGCCGTCGACCTGAATGTGTCGGTCGACAAGGTGAAGACCGCGAGGGCGAACAAGCAGCGTCGCGACGACATCATTCAGCACGTAGGTCTTGGGCTTCGAGGGATGCTCGTAGCGAATGGTCCCGGCGACCGCGTCACGCAGGTTGATCTGCCCTTCGATGAGGTTGGACCACGTCGGCGCGTTGCTGTCTTCAAGGTCAGCCATGAAGTGGGTGGCGCCTGAGTTCAGCGCGTTGATCACCATCTTTCGGTCAACAGGTCCCGTGATCTCGACGCGCCGGTCGAGAAGGTCCGCCGGTAGCGGCGCCACGGTCCAGTCGCCAGAGCGAATTTCAGAGGTTTCCGGCCTGAAGTCTGGTAGCTGACCTGCATCAACAGCAGCCTGGCGAACGACTCGGGTGTCGAGCAGTGCACGCCGACGGGCACCGAACTGCCGCTCCAAGTCTGCAAGAAACGCAAGAGCGTCCGGGGTCAAGATCTCGTCGTACCCATCACGGACGGCACCGCGAACAACAACCCCGTCGGGCACAGCGGACAGCACTAAGGACATCATCACCTCCACGTGGCTACCGGTCTTCAGCCACATAGAGAAGTTGCACGCGCCTGCGTCGACCGCAATAGATTGGCGTTTCAAGCTGTAAACCAGTCGACTATTACAAAGAGCGTGCAGTCAAGCTGTCAACGTTTTACAGAATGACAGGAGGAATCGATGCCAGACGCCCCCCGCCTCGGCGGAAAAATCCGCACCCTCCGACGCAACGCCGGACTGACCCAGACCAAGCTTGCCGAGATGCTCGGAATCAGCCCCAGCTACCTCAACCTCATCGAACACAACCGGCGGGCCCTGCCGGCGATGCTGCTGCTGAAGCTCGCCCAGCAGTTCGACCTTGAGCTGGCCGCATTTCAAGACGACGACACCGCCAGGCTTGAGTCCGAGCTCATGGAGGTCTTCGGCGACTCGCTATTCGTTCCGCACGACATCACGAATATCGACGTGCGCGAGCTTGTACACCACCACCCAAACGCCGCACGAGCCGTACGGTCGCTGTACGCGGCGCTGCAAGGAACCCGCGAACAGGCTCAAGCGCTCGCTCACAACCCGGACGCTGTCGCTGGCAGGAGCGTGTTGCCCTCCGAAGAAGTCAGTGAATTCATCCAGAGCCACATGAATCACTTCCCCGAGCTTGAGACTGTCGCTGGGGGCCTTATTGGCGAGGCTGGACTTGAGCCCAATGACATCCAGAGCGGACTCGTCCGGTACCTCGAAGACGTGCTCGACATCCGCGTGCGTTTTGTTCGCGCCGGTTCGCTAGGACGCACGGTGCGTCGTCTCAATCGCAAGCGCAGAGAGCTCGAGATCTCCGAGGTCCTGCCGCCCCGAACCCGCAACTTCCAGCTCGCCCACGCAGTGGCATTGCTCGGTCACTCCGACCTGCTTGACCGCCTGACCGACGACCCCACACTCACCTTGGCCGAGTCACGTCGCCTTGGGCGCATTGCCCTCGCCAACTACTTCGCCGGCGCTGTGCTCATGCCGTACGAGCCGTTCCTCACCGCATGCGAAGAGGAACGCTACGACGTTGAGCTCATCGGACACCGGTTCCGCGTGAGCTTCGAGCAGGTGTGCCACCGAATGACCACCCTGCGGCGTCCCGGTCGCGAGGGCGTTGCCTTCCATCTCATCCGCATCGACATTGCCGGAAACATCAGCAAGCGGTTCAGCGCCTCTGGCATTCGCTTCGCTCGGTACTCGGGGGCCTGCCCGCGATGGAACGTATTCCAGGCACTGCTGACTCCGGGCCGGGTGCAGACACAGCTGTCCGTGATGCCCGACGGAGAGACCTTCTTCTGCTTCGCCAGGACCCTGTCCAAGGGCGACGCCGGCTACCACGTCACGCCAAGCGTTCACGTTATCGGACTCGGATGTGCTGTGAACCAGTCGGAGAAGCTGGTGTATTCGGATGGGTGGGACTTGACGGCGCCGGCGAATGCAGTGCCCATTGGGGTGACGTGCCGACTGTGCGAGCGCAACGACTGCACCCAGCGCGCGATGCCGAGTGTTGGCCATCCAATGCGCATCGACGAGGACATCCGGGCCGCTGCATTCTACGCCGCCAGCGACTGATCACCCCGATTCTGGGAGGTGCGCTACCAGCCACGCTTGGTCGTCGACGGGGAGGCACCATCAACGGACTCGCTCTGATTCGACACCGTCGGGCCTAAGACAACGCTACTAGGCCACGTTAGTCCGGCGCACCTGCGTTCCAGGCATCGATCTGCTCCTGCGAAATCACCGGTTCACGAACCAACGGCGCCGCCTCAGCCGCCGGCCCACCAGGCGCCTGGGATGGCAGGGTGGCGGCGAACCAACGCGCGATGGTCTGACCCGAGACCGCCATGGAGACGTCCTGTCCAAATCCACGGTCAACGGCGCTCGCCACGCCGACAACGCGACCGCTAACGTCCAATACAGGCGCACCTTCGAGGTGTGGGGAGACGCGCGTATCGGTCTGAAGCAGGCGCCCTTCCGGTCGGTCAAGGTACCCACCGACAAGCCCACTGGACATGACGCGAGCGAGGCCCGGAGCCGGGGGAACCCCAACAGTGTAGACGGTGCTTCCGACTGCGACATCGTCTGCGAAGAGCGGACGACACGGCAAGCCCGACGCCTGCACATCAACGCGGGCTAGGTCTGCAACGCCGTCCCACGCAGTGATGGTTCCGGGCAGCGAAATGCCCGTTGGCAGACGCACACTCACTGTATCTCCCATGCGCTGCCCAGCCGCCGCGGTCAGAATGCCCCCCGAAGGCTCCACCACCACGCCTGCGGTCCGGCGCCCCGCAGCCGAGGTCAACAGAACGACGCTGGAGCCGGCCTCCTCCAGTCCGGATGGAAGAGCGACGTCCGACGTAGTGCACACCGGCACACCCCTGGGTGAGACAGACGGCGCCGTGAAGGGCGCTGAGACAGGCGCGGACTGTGTGAGCGACGACAGCACGGGACCGTTCGAGTCCATAGTGGTCAGACCAATGCACCCCAGATTCGTACAGGTCAACTGCGCCGCATAGCCGCTCGGAATCTGAACGACGCCCTGGTCCACAATGAACTCACCGCCGAGGTCTCGCGCCACGATGACCGTGTGTCCCCCTGGAGGGACGTTCAACGAGCGCACCTGGCCCCCGTTCACGTACACGCGAATGTCCGAGTCCACGGTCAGGAAGGTGTCCGCCTCGGCCTGGTCGACCAAGTCGATACGAGCTCCGCGGGAGAACGTAGGCGTGCCCAGTCCGTCCTGGAGGCCGCCGCAGTAATTCCCAGAGACACTGACCCAGGTCTCATCTCCTCCGACCGTCACCAGACCACTGCAGCGCGTCAGAAACCCCTCTCTGTCTTGGGAAACCCAGACCTCGTGAACACCAGGATCTACCTGAAGCCTCAGCCCCTCCGAGTTGCGCAGCCGCCCAGCAGGACGCGCATCCACCCACACATAAGCATGCCCAAACCCGCGCTTGCGGATGTGAATCGTGTCCGCCTGAGCACTGGTTGCCGCAAGCAAAAGCACCCTACACAACCATCCGCGCATTCGTCGCTCCCAAGCTGGCAAGCCCACTAATGGCCTAGCCAGACCCCAACCAGCGCATGTCGCAAACTGTTGAACCGGCCAAAACATCCCATTGTACATCGCCAGCCAGAGCGTACCCGCGCACCCGTCCATAAAACGAAAAACGCCCAACCCCCGAAAAGGGGCTGGGCGGAATCCCTACTCAACCCGCCACACCCGTAAGGAGTGGCGAGAGTGCGTAGGAGGCAAGGCGCAAGGAGCCAAAGCGTACTCCAGTACGCGGCGACGCAGCAACGCAAAACGCCCAACCCCCAAAAGGGGCTGGGCGGAGTGCGTCGTAGGCTAGGAGCCAGGAGCCAAAGCGTACTTACGGTACGCGGGCGACGCAGCGACGACGCATACGGCGTGCTCCGGACAGTCCCTACGCGTCTTCGTATTCGGCGTCGATAACACCATCATCATTGTTGCTACCGGACGCATTGCCCATGTCCGGCGGAGCACCGCCAGGCGCTGCACCGGCTTCGGCACCGTCACCGCTCTGGTACATGACTTCGGCAAGCTTGTGGCTCGCTGCAGTCAGCTCGTCGAACGCGGTCTTGACCGTGTCCAAGTCATCGCTGTCCTTGGCTTCCTTGCCCTTGGTCAGGGTCTCTTCGAGCGCGGCCTTCTCGTCTGCGGGCAGCTTGTCGCCGTGCTCGCCGAGGGTCTTCTCCGTCTGGTAGAGCAAGTTGTCGAGGTTGTTGCGTGCCTCGATGAGCTCCTTCTTGGCGGCGTCTTCGGCTTCGTGGGCCTGGCCTTCCTTGACCAAGCGGTCGATGTCAGCCTGGTCGAGTCCGCTAGAGGCCTCGATGGTGATGTGCTGCTCTTTGTTGGTCGCCTTGTCCTTGGCGCGGACCGACAAGATGCCGTTGGCATCGATGTCGAAGGTCACTTCGACCTGTGGCATGCCGCGGGGAGCGGAGGGGATTCCGTCCAGGCGGAAGTTACCGATCATGCGGTTGTCACGCGCCATCTGACGCTCACCCTGGAACACGTAGACGTCGACTGCGGTCTGGTTGTCGGCCGCAGTGGAGAAGACTTCCGTCTTCGACGTGGGGATGGTCGTGTTGCGGTTGATGAGCGTGGTCATGACGCCGCCGAGGGTCTCGATGCCCAAGGACAGCGGTGTGACGTCGAGCAGCAGCATGTCGGTGACATCGCCCGAGAGCACGCCAGCTTGGATGGCTGCACCAGCGGCAACAACTTCATCGGGGTTCACAGAGCGGTTTGGCTCCTTACCGAAGAGTTCCTTGACCTTCTGCTGAACCAGCGGAATGCGGGTCGAGCCGCCAACGAGGATGATTTCGTTGACTTCAGAAGCCGAGACACCGGCGTCCTTGAGGGCCTTGCGACAGGGCTCCAAGGTGCGAGCGACAATTGGCTCAATCATGCGGTCGAACTCGGCGCGGGACAGGCTCAACTGAAGGTGCTTCGGACCCGTCGCATCTGCGGTGAGGAACGGAAGGTTGATCTCAGTCTTGATGGCTGTCGACAGCTCAATCTTGGCCTTCTCAGCAGCTTCCTTGAGACGCTGAATGACCATCTTCTGGGTGCTGACGTCAATGCCGGTGTCTTCCTTGAACTTGGCTACGAGCCAGTCAATGAGGGCCTCGTCAACGTCGTCTCCACCGAGCATCGTGTCGCCATTGGTCGACTTGACCTCAACAACGTCATCGCCCACTTCAAGGATGGAGATATCGAAGGTACCACCACCGAAGTCGTAGACCGCGATGATTTCGTCGGCCTTCTTGCTCATGCCGTAGGCGAGAGCGGCGGCGGTCGGCTCATTGATGATGCGCTTGACCTCGAGTCCGGCAATCTTGCCAGCGTCCTTGGTGGCCTGGCGCTGGCTGTCATTGAAGTACGCCGGAACGGTGATGACGGCTTCGCTGACCGGCTGTCCCAAGTACGCTTCTGCCTGCTGCTTGAGCTTCTGCAGGACCATTGCCGCAATCTCGGGCGGCGAGTAGGTCTTGTCCTGAATCTTGATGCGGCAGTCGCCGTTGTCGGCCTTGGTGACCGTGTACGGAAGGCGCTTGATGATGTCGCCAGACTCGTCAAAGCGGCGTCCGATGAGGCGCTTGGCGGAGAACACGGTGTTCTCAGGGTTGGTGATGGCCTGGCGGCGGGCAACGATGCCCACAAGGCGCTCGCCGTCTTTGTCGAATGCGACGACGGACGGCGTGGTGCGCTGGCCTTCTTCGTTCACGATGATGGTCGGCTTGTCGCCTTCCATGATTGCCACGACAGAGTTGGTTGTGCCGAGGTCGATTCCAATGATCTTGCCCATGAGAGTGCTCCGAAGGTTCGGTGATACATGACGTTTGCGGGACGGCTTAGCTGCCACATCTCCGCGCTCGGCGGCTACATAGACGCCACGTTTAGGGTGTCAACCTTCCGGCGGTTCTGAGATCGCGTGAATCTCAACAGCAATCGCCCATGCCCTAGTGCGCACAGGTCACCACAAGCGTCATCCCGTGGAGGACAGCCGCAGCTTGGTGCCTCGTCTCGCAGTTTCAACCCCACGTGCCAGACTTGAAAAGTACCCAGGATTCTGCAATCCTCGCGGCCGCGTCTGACCGACGAGGCGAATATGCCCGTTCAATCAGAGTGCTCGGGGATACCCATGTTCACCCTCCTGTCTCTGCTGGTCGCATCGACCGCAACCGCCGCTCCTATCGAGCTGACGTACCAGGGTCGCCTACTCGACGCGGCGGGTGAGGCCGTCAATACCCCCACCGCCATCACCGTCACGTTGTACGGTCCGTCCGGCGTTGTCCATACCGAAGACTTTGCGAGTGTGCCGGTTGCTAGCGGATACTTCACCGTGATTCTAGGCTCCGGCTCAACACTTGAGGCGGACCTCTTCCTGTCCCCTCCACTTGAGGTAGAGCTGTCCTCCGGCGAGACATCCTTTGGACGAACCCGCTTTGTCAGCGTTGGCCACGCTGGAGCCGCAGACGTGACCCGCCGGGTCATTGTGGAGGGAGCCGCCGCTCCAGGCCCTTGCTCGGAAGATGGTGAAATCGCCTGGGACACCAGCCTCAACACCCTACGCGTGTGCATCGCAGGCTCATGGCGAACAGTGTCTGAAGCCGCAGGTGGCGTGGTCTTGACCCAGTCCAATGGACAATGGAGCTACTCGGATGGCTCGGCAGCGGCGTCTTGCGCCGAGTACGCCCAACCCAACACTGGCTACGCGGTTGCCACCACGAACGGACGCTACGACATTGAGGTCGGTGGTGTTCGCTACCCGGTGTACTGCGACATAGAGCGAGGCGGCCTCACCTTCAAGACCGGCGCCGTCGCCAACAACGGCCCTACCCTAATTGACGCCGCCTGTAGCTCCCCTTTCGTTCCGTTCCGGGCCGCTTCCTTGGTTCGCATCCGTGCCTTAGAGGCCTACGCGAGCGACAACAGCGGCACCTCAGCGTGGTGGCTCGCCAATCTCGTTGCGGGTCCGGCTGCCAACTGCTCCACCGGCGAAGTTCAGGTCGGCTGGCTCTCCACGCCGACCTCATGGGCCGACTCCAACGTCAACGAGGGCAGCGACCTGCCGAGCCTCAACATCACTGGCAACGCGAACTGCCCAGTCGGCACCTTCGACCCCATTCCGGTCAACGCCAACAACGGCGCCAGCAACCGCGGCTGTGCGACGTGCCTGTACAACAACACTGAGGTCATCGAGGCGGGCAGAGTCGCGTGTGGACTGCCGAACGAGTGAGCGCCGTGCTGCGATTTACCGCAAGTACCAGTATCGCGGAAGGCTGGCATTATAGCCGCTCTGATCTGCATTTCCACCATAGTAGCCACTGGTGAACAGCGCCGAAAAGGTATCAATGGCGTAGGGTCCAACCCAGTCCTTGTCCAGCCCCGTGCCGAGCTCGTCGCCGTCTGCGGTCATGACCACAACGCCAGCGGCACAGCCCTTGAGCTGGTCCCAGTCACTGCCACCTTCACCGTCGTAGATGTCGTAGGTACCGGTCCAACCGGTCGTCGTGATCTCATTGATCTTCAAGACCTCGCTATCCGCCAACTCGCGCCCCTCAACCGCCCAGCTTGGTGTGACCACCGAGTCTCCACTGCAGGATGTCAAGTTGTTCAACGGGCCTTGGTTATTCGCACCTGACAGGCGCGATGCGACGCTCGCATAGGCCACTGTTGAAGAGTTCTCCCCCAGGGAATTTCCCCACAGGCGATGAACCAACTCAAAGCGCATCCAGCCACCACCGCTGCTGTCCTGATCGCAGAATACGTTGAACGGGACCAGGGCACCGGCCCCATCAATGTCCACGGTGTACATCCCGCTCTCTGTATTGCCCGCATCCAAGTGCGCCTGACAGCTGGCCTGAATGGGGATGGCGGCAGCACCCGAACCGAGGCTGCCCACAGGGGACAAACCGAGCTCAGCACCGGCGCCAACAGCAACTGCAACGTGCGCATCGACACCAGCGAGCATCGCTGAGGTGAGCCTGTTCGCCGGGTCATTACCTAAGACCAAGGCATAGTACCCATCCGTCAAGACAGTGTCGTCGAACACGTCAGTCCAGACAACAGAGGTCCGAGACGAATCTGAGTACAGCGTGAGCGTGACGTCGTGCTCACCCGAGATCGGCGTGCCCAATGTATTGAGCACCCGCCCCTGATGGGTGACGGTGACATCCCCCGCTTGAGCCGTAGACCCCAACGCAAAAACCAAGAGCGCCAGAACTGTTCGCATGTGTCCTCCCCGAAACGCAAAGTAGCGTGTTGGCTAGGGTTTACACACCTGCGCGGTTGCCCACGGACAGCGGGACGACACATCGAGTACGGACTACAGCCACAGCCGCGAGACAACCCTCGCCTCATCGAACCGCGCCTGCGACTCCGATTCCACCACATCGAGTGCGTTGGTCCACGCTGGCTGCCAACCCGCAGCCAAGCACTGGCGCTCATAGGACAGCCCGCGATGAACACCTTCCCGACGCTCTGAGACCGCCGCTACTAAGCCCACAAGACCTGCAATGGAGGTGTCGACCGCTCCGGAGTCCACGGCACCGAGTGCCTGAGAAAGCGCCTGTTTCTCATCCTGCCCGGCGACCATTTCGGCCACTGCCAACCAGGCGAAAGCGACCGGTCGCTCCGAGGGTGAACATCCAGCGACCGCCGCATGAGCGGCCTCCAGCGCTTCCGCCGTATCGTCCAGTACCAACGCCGTGAGCATGCGCTGGCTCGCAGCCCGGAACACGCCTCGTGGACTCTTGAGGGTGCGCGCGGTCTGCTCACACTCACGAAGCGCGTCAAGAGCGGCTCTGGGACGACCAAGTTCGCGCTCAGCGACAGCTCGAATGATGCCCACAAACACAAGCGACAGGGTGTCACTGCACCGGCGATTAAGGACCATTGCGGCCTCTGCATCGGCACGAGCACTCTCGAAGTCGGCACGAAACCAGTGAGCGCGCGCCCGTGCCCCGAGCAGTCGACCGTATTGGTGGAGTAGCCCCAATCGCGCACCGCGTTCGACCGCCTCATTCAAGGCCACAAGCGCCTCGTCCGCACGACCGGAGAGGGACAGCGCCATTCCCTTGAGTCCCAACATCTGGGTGACAGGCTCCTCGGCATTCAATCGTCGGTACGCGTGCAACGTGGTGGAGGCTGCGTGAATCGCCTCGTCGTAGCGACGAGCCAGCAGGTGTACAGCAGCCATCATTCCGCGCAGTCCGAGGGCAGCCGTTGGTATCCCCCGCTGTTCGGCCCACACCACGCCATCCTGGGCCAATGTCATGGCGGCGTCCAAGTCTCCCCGACTGCGCAACAAGATGGCTCGAGCCAGCAACGCACGCGAATAGCAGGATGGGTCGTCCGACGGCTGGTCCATCGCTTCCCCGTACAGCGCCAACGCGTCATCCATGCGCGACTCACGCTGGGCTTGTCGCGCTTGCATATACAAGACCCGCATACGACGAGCTGGCGTGTCAGGCAGAGACTGCACCCGTTCCATCCACGCAACGGCTTCCGCCACACGACCGGTCCGCTCCAGCAGCGGACAGAGCGACATGGCACCGTCGACCCAGGCCGGCCCCTTGGACCGGGCCAACGAGTCACTGGCCACCGTCAGCTCACCGGGGGTGACACCGTCCAGCTCCCACACCCCGTGCAGGCTCTCAATGAGGGCAGCGCTGCGTTCGGCCGTGTCCGCGACTCGCAGAGCGGCAACCAGATTCCCGCGCTCGCATCGAATGGTATCCACGATTTTCCAGGCATCGTGCCCATCCCGTTCGGCTGCCCAGACAGACGCTCGGTCGCAGAACACCTCCATATGACGACGCACAGCAGCCTCACGGCGGCCAGAGGCGACGAGCTGTAGGGCCGCAAACTCACGCACCGCCACGAGCATGCGCAGGCGGTCCTGCTCAATGCCCACAAGCGAGTGGTCGACGAGTGACTCAATGACGTCCAACGCATCGCTGTTGACGTCAATCAGGGGCTCAGCGTCAGCGACTGCAATGCCGCCCACCGCGACAGACAGGTCCGCCAACGCGTGCCGTTCATCGGTTGAGAGCAGGTCCCATGACCACGCCACAGCAGCGGACAGCGTGAGCTGACGCTCTGAACGGTCCCGGCGGTCGTCCTTCAACACGGTCAGCGAACGCCCAATGCGCGCACGCAGCGCCGCGGGTGAGAACAACCGAACCCGAGCGGCAGCCAGCTCAACCGCCAGTGGCACACAGTCAATGTCTTGAACAAGCGCACGGACGATTGCCAGGTCATCCGGCGACGATGCGTAGTCGGACTTCCGCGCACGGGCTCTACGCACAAAGAGCGCGACAGCCGCGTCGATTGCCAAGGGTTGAACGTCCATCACGTCTTCTTCGGACAGCCGCAGTCGCAGTCGTGTAGTGACGACCCACGCACACACCACACCCGCAGCGCGCCACTCTGCAAAGACCTCTGCGAGGGCTTTCACGCACTGTTCAGCGTTGTCCAGCACCACCAACACAACACCCTGTGCAGCGATGGCCTCGGCCACGCGATGTCCATCTTCTTCACTGCGAGGCAAGCCCAACGCTTGCGCCATGGCCTCACGAACGCCGCTGCACGTCGTGGCCTGCTCCAGCTCCACAAAGATGCCGGTCCGCGAGCGAAGAAGCGCCCGCGACAGAGTGGTCTTACCCACGCCAGGTGGGCCCAGTAGCGTGGTTATCCGGCCAATTTGAACCCGTTCGGCCAGTGCTCGAAGCGCGTCGTCTCGTCCCAGCAAGTCGTCAGGAACCGGTATGGCGAATGCCGGTGCCGCTCGGGTCTCGACCGGGCTCACGACCACGTCCACCAAGCGGTACCCTTCGCCCCTGACCGTCATTAAGTGTGTAGGTTTCTTCGGCTTTTCTTCAATCTTCTCGCGAAGGCGCCCCAACGTCACGTCCACCGTTCGCGATGTCGAATCCGGGTGGTACCCCCACACCTTCACCAACAGCTCCGACCGTGGAACCACCGCGCCGTGCCGCGACACCATCCATGCGAGCAGGGCACTCTCTTTCTCCGACAGCTGGACCGACTCGGTCGCACGAAACACCGTGCGAGTGCGCAGATCGACCGTCACCGAGCCCAGAACCAGCAGTGGACGCGCGTCAGCAGCGAGCTGTCTGAGAGACGACAGAAGAGCGTCTACGTCTCCGTCATCGCGAACCAGTGGGACCGGTCCAACCCGACCCACCACCGCATCTCGTGTGGCCACATCGACGTCCGCCGAAATCACAACCACGTCTGGAGACAAGCCGGCCTCAATGGCGTCTGGACCGGAGGCACTGGCCACCGCATAGCCAGCATCTCGTAGCGCTTTCGTCCGTGATTCCCGGCGAGATTCCAGCGGTTCAACAAGCAAGGTGACGAGCATGGCGCTCTGTAACAGCCGCTGTTGCACACCGTGCAGTGCTGTGACCGGAGCCGAAGGCCACATTGCTGGTGTCACCTGGAGAGTCCAATGCGAGCCGCCCTACTGATGGTCGCTACCCTAGCCGCCTGCGAACCCACATCTCCCTGCCTGACCGACCAGGTCCGCGTGGACAGCGTGTGTACAGACTACGTCGCCGGCGAGCCGGTCCGAGCCGATGTCACCGCACCAGTGGCCGAGGCCCCATGGCAATGGCAGATCACAGATGCCATCAACACCACGCCAGAGGTCCCCACCTACGACGTCGACCTGTTCGACATCACAGACGACGACTACGCCCAGCTCCGCGCCGATGGTCGGGTCATCATCTGCTACTTCTCGGCCGGCTCCTACGAGCCCTGGAAAGACGACGCCGAGCAGTTCCCCGAAGACACCATCGGTCGCCCCCTCGATGGCTGGCCGGATGAGCGCTGGCTCGACCACACCCGAAGTGAAGTGCGCGCCGTCATGGCCGCCCGCCTCGACCGCGCGGTTGAGCGTGGGTGCGACGGTGTAGAGCCCGACAACGTCACCGCCCATCACAACCGCAGCGGCTTCGGCATCACCGATACCGAGCAGCTTGCCTACAACCGCTGGCTTGCCGACGAAGCCCACAAGCGCGGCCTGTCCGTTGGGCTGAAGAACGACGTGGAGCAGGTGGCTGCCCTCGTCAACTGGTTCGACTTCGCCGTCAACGAAGAGTGCATGTCCTACGACGAATGCGACACGCTGGACCCGTTCGTTGCCGCCGGAAAGGCAGTTCTGCACGTCGAATACGTCAACAACTGGGACGACGCACCCGCGCTCAACGAGGCCGTCTGCGGCGCCAATCCCGGCTTCTCCTCCATCGTCAAGGGCTGGGACCTCGGTCCTGAGTTCCTTGCCTGCACCCCCTAATCAAGCAGCAATCATGTCTATTCTGGAGTTTCTATGTACCGCTTTCTCGTCCTCGTCCTCGTCCTTGCCGCCTGCGGCTCCTCTGAAACCGACCTTGAGACCTCCTTCTGCGACATCCTCGCGAGCGGTCCGTTTGATGACCTTGTTGCAACAAGCACGACAGCGGACGCCCCAACATCTACCTTGGACGACCGCGCGGCCGATGTGGACCTCACCAGCGGAACCTTCATCGCATTCACGCCAGATGAGGCAGGCAGCTACGTCTTCGGACTGTCGGACGATGTGGATTTCGTCGTCGTCGATGAAGCAGGCGAGCCGCTAGTGAGGGCAGACGAAGTCTTGGGCGCCGACTGCGATACCTTGGCTGTGCGCTCAACGTGGAACCTGACCGCCGCCACCTACTACCTGTCCTTTGACACCACAGCAGCTTCGGTCCTCGTGACCGCCGAGGAGAGCGACGATGACCTGTAGACGACTGCTCATGCTCTCCGTTCTTCTCGCCGCCTGTGTTGACGTGGACGATGACGACGACACCTTCCGAGACACAGGTACTGACGGGGTCGATGGCACGGATAGCGACCCGGACACCGGCGTAGATGCGACACTGTGCGAGCGGGCGAGCAGAGGCGCCATCAGCAACTACACCGTTGGAAACACGGTCGACGAAGCACCGATTGTAGACCTTGATGGTCGCGCGGCATCTATCGCAACGGGCGGTTTCAGCGGCTTTGTTGGCTTTGAGCCACTACAGGCAGGCGGCTTCACATTTGGACGAAGCCTCGATGACCGTCTTCAGGTCATTGACCTGTTCGGACGGCAGCCAGAATTTGTGGAAGACGTACGGGACACCGGGTGCGTTGAAGTACAGGTTCGCAGTACGTACATTCTCGAAGCCGAGCAATACTGGCTGCTCCTAGATGGCGGCATTCCCTTCATTACGATGGTCGGGGAACCCGTGGATGTGCCTGCGGAGTGACAACGTTCGTCACTCCGGTGAGGGCCAGCGGGTATTCGCTGTGGTCACTCGTCAATCGGCGTCTCGGGTGCCCGCATGCCCTCGAGCTGGGTGCGAAAGGCCTCGCAGGGGTCTTAATTATCGAGCCGGTCGGTGAACCAGATGAAGTCGGCGCCACCGTCTACGTCGGCTGCTGGGTCGAGCTCGCCGGGCTGTACTTCGCGGAAGGAGACCACTGCGGCGCTCGCGTCCAGGTAGCTCGGCACGCCGCGGTCGGGCCGTGTATGCCCATTGCCCGCCACGAGTACCGACTTCGGCCCTAGTTCGGCAAGAGTACGCGCCATCCAGGCATCCTTGAGCACTTGGGCCGAGACCATCATCGAGGTGAGCTGGGGGTCGGCGTATCCGCAGTGGGCATCTACAATCTCCTGCTGCAGGCTCGCGAGATGGCCGTCCACGGGAGCACGGTCTACGGCCAGCCCCTCAGCAGCCTCTCCCAGAGTCTCCATGCCCTCGCTCATGACGGCGCTGACCTGGTCTCCCGTCGGATGGGCCGCAACCGGGCGGGCACCCGACGCAAAGACGGCGTCGAAAACCGGTCGATACAGGTCAAACTCGGGCCAGCCGCTGTCGTCCCATGCCACCGCTTGAGCCAGCTCGTCCGCGGTGGTGGCCGCGTCAAAGACATCGCCCGCATCCAGCATCTCAAAGGCAACAGAGTCGGCCTGTAGTGCGGAGATCAACCGCCCCTGGAGCTGGTGATGCTCCGGGTTGTCGTGCTTCTCACCCAGCAAGACCACATCAGCGCCGCGCAGCGCCTCAACCACCGTCGCTTCTTCCACGAAGGTCCCGTCAGAGGAACGCCAGATGCGCCCTTGGAGAGGTTGCGGAGTGACCTGCACGACCGGTACCTCCTCAATCGTCGGGGCTGCCGCAGGTACGGGAACGACTTTCGGTCCACACGCACACAGAAGAAGGGGCAAAACAGTCCAGCTAGCTCGGCGCATGGGGCCTCCACGGAATCTCCCGTCGCCCATTCGCGCCCGAGGCGCCACCCATTGCTCCGAGGTACAAGGACAACACGTTCGCAACGCATACGAAGCTGGCACTTCGGTACAACGCGATGCCGACACTGAGGGTCTTATGCACGTGATTGCGAATCGCTGGTACGCACTACTCACCAGCGCGGAGCTGCAGTCCTCGCGTCCCCAGGGAGCTCGTCGTCTGGGCCAAGACCTGGTGTTCTGGCGCAACACCGCCGGCAGTGTCCGTGTCGCGATGGACGCATGCCCACACCGAGGCGCGAAGGTGTCCGCGGGTCGTATGGTCAACGGATGCTTGGAGTGCCCGTTTCACGGATTTCAATTCGCAGACGACGGGGCGTGCACCTTCATTCCACCGCACCCGGACCGCACCATCAGCCCGGCTATGCGTCTAGACACCCTGCCATCGCGCGAAGAGCACGGCTTTATCTGGGTGTGGACCGGCCCCGAAGCGGCGACCGACGCCCCCATCCCATTCTTCGACTTTGGCGACCTGTCCTGTGCTGGCAGCGCAGACGCCATTCCTGTGCGCACTCACTACACGCGGGCCATCGAAAACCAGCTCGACTACAGCCACCTGCCCTTCGTCCACCGGCGAACCATCGGTCGCTTCGTGAAGGACGTCGCGCGTGAGCAGTTTGTCGAGACCGACGGCGACGTGATTCGCTTTGGACCCAGCAAAGATGCCGACGCGCTCATTGAGTTCATCGGTCCCAACATCTGGCGACTGCGAACCGGTCGTGCGTGGCAGTTCCTCGCCTTTGTCCCCGTTGATGACGACAATATGCTGTATTATACGCGCAGCTATCAGGGCGTTGTGGGCGTGCCCGGACTGTCTTGGCTCGTCGGCCGCATGGGCCGGTTCTTCAACCGCTTCATCTTTGCTGAAGACACGGCGGTGGTGGAGTCACAGCCGGCCGTAGAGACCCGTCTTCGCATGGGAGAAATGCTGGTACCATCCGACGGTCCCATCATCGCCTACCGCCGCTGGCGCGAAGCAAACCGCACCCCCTTTCCGCCAGAGAAAAAGGGCAGGACACCAACTAGTACCCAAGAGGACGTCGTAGACAAGAGGACGTCGTAGAGGGACCGGCTACGGAGCCCGGTCAATGGTCACTTCAATGAATCCCTCGGTGTAGCCTTCGCCGGGGTCTCCTCGGCCGACAGACAACGTCAGGCCTGTAGACGGGTCCGCGACCTGGGTACTCGTCCAACTGTCAGTTCGGCTTACATCTTGGCGAATACGCCGACTCAGTGTCGTCGCCTGCCCGCCTCCAATCAACGAATCGACGTACACCAACGTGGGCTGGCCCACGCCGTCGTATTCAACGCCCTCCGTGCCATCGACATTGGCTATCGGTGATTGTCCAGCGGAATTGTCGTAGCTAGCAACCCGCCAGCCGACGCCGTTTCCATCTTGCATGCGGGTAATCGTGTCGCAGTCCGCTGTGCGGCAGGTCCGACGCCACGAGACATCCACTTTCATCCGCTCGTTGGGCAGAACACCAGGCGCAACCAACGGAACCGTGATGTAGACCGCACCACCTGAAAAGCTAGCTCCAGTATTGAACGTGCCATTGGAGTTTAGGATGGGATTGGCACCGTCCAACACGACTTTGGTCTCATCCAACCAAGAACGCCCATCGATCGTCACGGTGTACGGCAACTGAATGCCAGTACTGTGCAAGGTGCCGTCAACAACGAGGTCGCCAGCAAACACACCTGGAGTGTCCATGACGAGAGTGCCGCCGACCGACAGCGCTGATGCATCGACAACACCGCCAATCACGGCATCTGCCGCCGCAGCATGAGGCACACTCGCCAAGCGTTGGCGCGCGCCCATGGTCACTCCTTCAATGCTGTACTGAATCCACGTCTCGCCATCTGCCAGGTCCTCGGCAGACAATGGATTGGCGCTGTCCGCACCGAGCAAGACTGCGACATATCCACCTTGGGCGACGGTCGATGTGTCCTGATCAAAGAAGGCAGACACCGAATCTTCGGCATCGAACAACGCTACCTGAAGAGTCAACGCCCCCTCAATGGGCGCGCCGGTGGCGTTCAAGACTCGAGCCTGATGGCTCAAAACAGGACTGGCCAAAGCGAGCGACGGCAACAACAACAACGGCAAGAAACGATGCACAGTGGGCTCCACAGCCCGTTCGATCTGTACTGAACCGGCGCGCGCAGTCTACCCCCAAACGACCGCTGGGTCCTGACCAACATCCGCAAGACCCCTCAAGAAGCCTGCCGCAACACCGACTCAAAGCCCCCTCCCCAGGGCGAACGCAGGAGTCTGAATGCAACGGCTAACCGTGGGTCTGTTTTCCATCGCATTGGTGGTGCCGGCCATGGCACACGCTGGCACATGCTCTGTCGACCATGCCGACTGTGACGGCGATGGCATCGACAATGCAGTCGACCTCTGCCCGTTCACGGCATCCGCTGATAACTCCCCAACTAGCATCACCTACGCAGACTCATCAACGCCTCTGCCCACCGGAAACGCATGCACCGACGCATCGGTCGTGGTCTGGTCCGGCGCGAACTTGGGTCAAGGTATCGAGCTGCATGCAGGCGCTATCGTCTTGTCACGCGCAACTGTGGGCGACTACGCGGTTGTCGGAGGCGGAGTCACCGATGCCATCCTTGGTAGCGGTGCTGTTCTCGCTGCGGCAAGTCGGCCAGAGGACGGCCTGGCATTTCGCTCCGGCGTCCTGGGCCGTCACACAACGCTAGGCCAAGGAGAGCCTGGGCAAGACCCCGAGAATACGTTCGTTGGCTCAGAGCTTACAGCCAGCCGACAGGTGTACATCGCCCCAGGAACACGTCTCGGAGACCGGGTCACGCTAGGCTCCGGCACACGCATAGAATCTGGCGCCCGTCTAGGAGATGACGTCACGCTCGGCTCACACGTTCACATCCATGCCGGCGCCGTCATTGGCGACAACGTGGTCATGGCGCGTGAGGTGTCCGTAGGTGCCTTCGCAGAAGTCGGTGACAACGTCGTCATCGGGCCCGACTCCATGATTGGGGACTACGCCAACGTTGGCGGTACCGGACAAGACGATGACCCGGTACGCATTCGCCGCAACAGCCACATTGGCCCCTGGGCGACAGTGTCCGCTGGCACTCGAATCGGACGGGATGCGCAGATTGGACAGTGTGCGGTCGTCCGCACAGACATCACGCTTCGAGCCTCCACGACTCTCGCGGATGGCGCAGTGGCCTGCAGCGCGGACTCGCCAGTCTTCGGCGTTGTCTGCAGTCCGACGCGCACGCTTGAGCGCGGTGCAGTTCTCCCCGCGATTCCAGCGAATGTGCCGTGCAATCCAGATGCACCCCCGTGCCTCAACAACACCCAAGAGCTGATCTTCGACGTAAACGGGAACATCCAGAGCTTCGAGGTCACGCCCGACAATGTTGGGTGTCGCTTTGAGGTCCAGCTACGCGCCGCTGGCGGCGGCGGAGGCATTGGCGGCGCCGGAGACCCAGCACTGGGCGGTACTGGTGGCGGCACGCGATTCAACGTCACACCAGCAACAACCGGCATCTTCGACGTAATCGTCGGCGCTGGTGGCGTACTCGCCAACCGCATTGGCGACAAAGCCTACGGCGGCGGTGGCGAGGGTGACGGCCAAGGCTGTTGCGAGACCGGTGGTGGTGGCGGCGCGTCTGCGATTGCCTTCGACGGCGACGTATTGGGCGTTGTTGGAGGCGGAGGCGGAGGCGCGGGTGTTCGCAGCGGAGGCGGACAAGGTGCCGACGGTGGACGTGGCGGCAGCCCTAGCGTGACGAGCGGTGCGGGTGGCTTCGGCCAAGATGGGAACGACCTAATCAACGGTGCTTTCGGCCAAGGCGGCGAAGGTGGGAACTGGAATGGTGTGGGTGGCGGCGGGCGTTCCGGCGCTAGCGGTGGCTCAGAGGACCGCGACGGCACCCACAGCAACGGTGGCTCAGGCGGCTCCGGAATCCGCGGGTTCAAAGTGGCCGGCGGAGGTGGTGCTGAAAACACCGAAGGTGGCGGCGGAGGCGGTGGCTACGGTGGGGGTAGCGGAGGCGTGGGCGACGGAGGAGGCGGTGGCGGAGGCGCTTTCCTTAGCGACGACCCGATGGTCGACTACCTGTTCGACCTCGTTGGCGGTGCTGGCGGTTCCGGCAACGGTGCCAACGCTCCTGGCGAAGCCGGCCAGGTCATTGTGACCCTGCGACGTCAAGCCGAGTAAAATGGGGTATGACAATGGCCAATTCACGAGGCCTTCATGCGCTACATCGCCGCTATCTGCCTACTCAGCGCCTGCACCAATGACGACTCTGGACGTGACCTCATTGAGGTGACGGCAGCAGACACAGCACTGTGTCAGATTCTCCAGGCAGCGACACCCGACCCCGTCCAAGCCGCCCCAGATACCGGTAGCAACCTATTTATTGCCAGCACACACGAGTTCGGCAAGCGCATCTTGCTCAACGGCGAGACTGCACCGTACAGCGGCTACATCATCCACGAAGCCCCCGAACAAGGCCGCTACAGCTTTGGAACGGATGCAGTCGTTGAGATTCGCGTAGACAGCAGCGGCGAGGTCGGTACCTCGGCCCAGGCAGCCGGATGCGACGAGCTGGAGCAGCGAACCGAGCTCACCGCGACAGACACCATTGAGTTCCTATACATCGAATCCGTCGTCCCTGAATTCCTACTGTCGTCCGTGTTCACAGCCGATTTCGCTGAGTGAGCCAAAACGGACAGATCGCCACGTGTCCCGGTCTGGTGTGATTGCGTCCTAGGCACTTGACGCGCCCCCCTGTGCGAATACTCGTGCGCTCCCAGCGACCGGCTTCTTGCCGCCGCGACCCTTCAGGCGTCCTCGGGACGCATTCACCCCAAGACCTCAGGAGTCGAGTCATGGCTAACTTCCGCCCGCTCTACGACCGTGTCCTCGTCAAGCGCCTCGACAGCGCGACCACCACCGCTTCCGGCCTGCACATCCCAGAGTCCGCCAAAGAGAAGCCGCAGCGCGCAACCGTGATTGCTGCCGGAAATGGCCGCATCAGCAAGAACAACGTCGTCACGCCGCTCACCGTCCAGACCGGCGATGTCGTCCTGTTCGGCAAGTACAGCGGCGACGAAATCAAGCTCGACGGTGAGGACCATCTCATCCTCAAAGAGTCCGACATTCTCGCAATCATCGACAACTAGGAGTTCTCCATGGCTAAGCAAATTGAATTCCAAGACACCGCTCGCGCCCACGTACTCTCGGGCGTCAACCAGCTCGCAGACACCGTCCGCGTGACCCTCGGCCCGAAGGGTCGCAACGTCGTTCTTCAGAAGAGCTTCGGCAGCCCGGTCATCACCAAGGACGGCGTCACCGTCGCCAAGGAAATCGAGCTGAAGAACCGCTTCCAGAACATGGGCGCTCAGATGGTCAAGGAAGTTGCTTCCAAGACCAGTGATGTCGCCGGTGACGGAACCACCACGGCCACCGTGCTCGCACAGGCCATCTTCACAGCTGGCTCCAAGCTCGTCGCAGCCGGTGCCAACCCAATGGCCATCAAGGCCGGCATCGACGCATCCGTCGCCGCCATCACCGCAGAGCTGCACACGCTCAGTCGCCCCGTCACTGACACCAGCGAACTGACCCAGGTCGGCACCATCTCCGCCAATGGCGACACCGAGATTGGAACCATCCTAGCAGAGTGCATGGACAAGGTCGGCAAGGACGGCGTCATTACCGTCGAAGAAGCCAAGAGCCTGGATACCTACAGCGAAATCGTTGAAGGCATGCAGTTCGACCGCGGCTACCTCTCCCCGTACTTCGTCACTGATGGCGACCGTATGGAAGCCGTTCTCGACAACCCGTACATCCTGGTTCACGAGAAGAAGATTGGCGCGATGAAGGACCTCCTTCCCGTGCTCGAGAAGGTTGCCGAGAAGCAGCGCCCCATCCTCATCGTCGCTGAAGACATTGAGGGAGACGCTCTGGCAACTCTCGTGGTCAACACCCTGCGCAAGACCATGGTGGCCGTTGCCGTCAAGGCTCCTGGCTTCGGTGACCGTCGCAAGGCCATGCTCGAAGACATCGCTACCCTCACCGGTGCGAACGCGGTCATGGAAAACTTGGGCATCAAGCTCGACGCTCTGACCCTGGACGACCTCGGAACTGCTGAGCGCGTTGTCATCACCAAGGACAACACCACCGTTATCGGTGGTGCCGGTGATAAGAAGGCTCTCAACGCCCGCGTCAAGCAAATCCGCACGCAGATGGAAGACACCAACTCCGACTACGACCGTGAGAAGCTGCAAGAGCGTCTCGCCAAGCTTGTCGGCGGTGTTGCCGTTGTGTACGTCGGCGCTGCCACCGAAGTCGAAATGAAGGAAAAGAAGGCCCGCGTTGAGGACGCACTCAACGCGACCCGCGCCGCTGCCGAAGAGGGCATTGTCCCTGGTGGTGGTGTTGCCCTCATCCGCTGCCAGAAGGCACTCGACGGTCTGAACAAGACCGGTGACGAGCAGTTCGGCGTGGACATCATCCGCGAAGCCTGCGAAGCACCTCTCCGCATCATCGCTAAGAACGCTGGTGAAGACGCTTCCATCGTTATCTACAAGGTACGCGAAGGAACCGGTCACTACGGCTGGAACGCCCAGACCAACGAGTACGGCGACATGGTTGAGTTCGGTGTCATCGACCCGACCAAGGTCACCCGCACCGCTCTGCAGAATGCAGCCAGCGTTGCCGGCATGCTGCTCACCACCGAGTGCATGATTGCCGAAGCAGACGACGAAGAAGACGTCGGCTAGACCGAAGTTTTCGTAGCGAAGCCCGCGTCGGTTCACTCCGTCGCGGGCTTCTTTCGTTTGACGAATCCCAGCCTAAATATTCGCGGACCGCCGTGCTGTTGTCACGACCAGCGCCTTCTACCAACCGGTTGACGCACGCAGGAGCCCCAGACATGAAGACAATACTGCTTGCAACCACTGAGTCCTCGAACAACGACCTCGGCCTGCGACTGCGACAGCAGGGCCATCGTGTACTGGAGTGGCAGACCCACCGCACCATCCCGATATCCGCGGACGTTCCGGCGGACGTTGACGTTGCGGTATTTCTAGATCCGGTCAGCGCCGTTCATGGGCTCCGGTTCTTGCATCCGAACTGTCGCGTGGCTGCACTAGACCCGCCGACACAGCACGCTCTCACAACCCACAACGTCAGCGTCGACCACTTGGTTTGGACGGCTGAAGCCCTGGCTACCATGCCCCATCAACGGTCTGCCAACGGAGACGCCAGTCGCATCGTCAGTGACGCTGCTGTGCACGGAAAGCGCATGGTCTTCATGGGAGACGACCCCCTCCGACGGCGACGGTGGACGCATCCGCTGAACATGCGTGGTTGCAATGCGACGTACCATAAAGTCTGGGACCACGAGCTCGTTGCTAGTGACGCGTCGAACAGGCCAGACGGAGCGGACTTGGTGGTCTTGCCCTTCGAGTTCTCGCCAATGCCGTTCTTCAACGTACACAGTGCATGGTTGAAGGATCACTGTTTGGTTACCGTCAGCGCCGCCAGAACAGAGGTCATCGCATCATTATTAAAGATTCACGTCACGGTAGCGCGTCACCCAACGCCAGAAGGACTTGAGTCAGCGATTCACGACGCCTTGGCGAAATTGTAGCGTTCGCTACTGTATCGTTGCCATCGCGGCTGTCATCGCAAGCGCCGGACACCCATCCACCGTCATGCGTGTTCCACACGGCTACGCTCTACCAGCTTTCCAGCCGCAAAAGCAACGACCAGGTACAGCGGCACTTCCACGTACATCCAAGGCGGATGCTCGATCATCATCATGTTCGCCACGCCGCCCATGAGCGCCAACACACCAATGATCATGGCGAGTACAACGGGGTGCGATGCCCCAACCCGAGCCGCGACCCAGCCCCCCACAAAGGACTGCCCCAGGTGGGCTGCGATGATGATGAAAAAGGCTGTGACGGGCAGCGTGGCCACGTACGCGTTCATCTCTGCAGGCACGTTCATGTCCATGCCGTCGGGCATCGGGAAGAGCGCCCAAGAGACCATGATCAGGGCCATGTTTACGGCCATGCCCACAATGAGCCCCAGCACAACAGCACCAATGTTCCGCAGCATACAAGCTCCTTTTACCAGGGTGAAGCTAGCACAACTGCTCACGTTGGATCCAGCGGGGTTCCATCGCGCTTCGCTTGTTCTCTCCACTTCTTAGGCGGCACACACGTGCCGTTGCGCCGAACTGAAGAACGAGAGGATCAAACACCCGGGGCACACCGCTAGACCGTTGCTGCCGCAGTGGTGCTTGTTGCCTACATTGCTGGAACAATGAATATTCCTTCGTACGACATCTTGCCGATAGAACAAACGGGTCCTAAGGTAAATGCTCGTTGCATCCGACAGACACCTGTCCATGCATTCGAGAGATAGATTTTGAGACTGAGGTGTCCAGGTAGGCTGGACATGTCATCCACCACATCGCCAAAGAGGTGAGTTATGCCATTCAATACTCCAACTAATGATTTCATTGGTTCCTTCAACTTTATCGTCAAGGTTGCGGGCATGACCCATGACCTTGAGGGCTTCACGAAGTGCTCAGCGATTAAGGCAAAAGTGGAGACCATCAACTGGGCCAACGGTACAGACATGTACATTCGCAAGGCTCCAGGCCGCACCGAGTGGGAAGACATCACCCTCGAGCGCATCTACTCGGGCCGTGACGAGCTCCACAACTGGTGGGAAGAAATCATTGCTGGCAACATCAGCCGCAAGACCGTCTCCATCACCTTCCTCCGCCACAACGGAACGGAAGTTGTTCGTAAGTACGACCTCCTCTCCGCGTACCCGTCTGCTTGGGAACTTCCTGAGCTCGACGCTACCGGTTCGAACGGCGCAACCGAGAAGATCACGCTCTCTTGTGAGCGCTGCATCATGGTCGAATAAGGCCACTCGCATCTTGGAGACGGCGCTCGCGTCGTCTCCCTCCAATGCCCGCGTCACGCAAGTGTCGCGGGCATTGTCGTTGGCCTACTTCAGAACCTGCTGACGACGACGGCGTAGACCGAGCAGTGCCAGTGGAGCCAGCAGCCACGCGGCTGACCCCGATGGCGCGGCGCTACACCCACAGGCGCCACCGGTAAACTCGGCAGAAGAGTCCGACAGAACCAACGCTTGCGACACGGCAAATCCGGACGACAGCCCAGTCGAATCCGTGGCTTCAGCACTCCAGTACAGTGCACCCAGCGGTAGCGAGCTGACGTCGACGTCAACGCTCACGGTCCCCTCTGGCGTCTCTGCGAGGTCCGGCTCGGAGACCAACAGGTCGGTCAGCTCCGCATCGGACGCCACAACAAGCGTATAGGTGATGGCATCGCCGTCTGCGTCGGTGCTGTTGCCGAGCACGAAGGTCACCGTCTCGGCGGCCTCGAATATTGTCTCAGCGGCGGGCGACACAAGCTCGGGCACAGTCGGGGCCACATCTGCGCCACCCAGCCGAAGGGTGGTCTCAACCCACGGCGAGGCAATGTCACTCTCATCCACCGCTTGGGCGCGTGCGTAGATCAGCGTGCGTTCCGGAATCTCGATTCCGTCAGCAGCCAGGTCCCAAGTCAGTTCTGCACCTTCAGAGTTCGGCAGCACAGTCGCCCAGCCACTCCCTGAATCGTAGGTGGGTACCGTGTCGAGCTCGATGGTCGTCATGACCTCCGTGCGCTCAGGGTCCGTGGCCTGGGAAAGGGTCAGCGTGGGCGACGCGGTGGTGACCTGCGCAAAATCGACGGGGTAGGTCCACGCCAATCCCTCGGGTGCCAGGTCCGATGTGCTGTAGAAGAACGGCTCCGGCAGCGACCACTCGCTCATCTCTCCGTCGTCATCGATGGCACGAACCGACCACGTGTACTCGGTGTCCTCACCGAGAGCGACGTCGCTCTGCCAGGTCAAGTCCTCGACACCCACAACGCTGGCCACAAGCGCGTCATCGAGGTCGAACACCTCAACGTCGTACACCACCACATCACGGTCAGGGTCGACCGACTCATTCCACTGGAAGGTCGCTGGCCGCGTGGTGAGCCACTCGCCATCAATCGGGAATGTCGGTTCAGGTGTGGGAGGTGGTTCGGAGGCACCATCTACGAAGAAGTCGGTGACAAAGGACCAATCACCAGACACATACGCGTCGGCTCCGCGCACTCGCCAGAACACGACCGAGTTCTCTGGGAGCACGTCGCTGACACGCCCCTGGAGAGCGTCTTCTTGTGACGTCACCACAGTGATGAGGTCGGTCAGCAGTGCATCTGCGTACACCTCTGCTTCGTAGATGACGACTTCACCGAGTGGATGCTCAGCGTCCGTCCAGCTGAGGTTCGGACGACTGTCCGGCGCTGTCTCTCCGTCACGCGGCGACACTGGCTCCGGCATGCCCGGTCCGTTGTAGACATTCGGGTCCGTGTCGGTCTGGAACTCCAGTACGTTGGAGCGCCCGTCTTCGTCGGGGTCGAGCAAGCCATCGCTGGGGTCGTCCGGGTCGAAGCCGTTTTCGATTTCCCACTCATCGGCCAGGCCATCTTCGTCTGTGTCCGCGAAGAACACCGTGACAGTCCAGTCGAGCTGGTCCGACCCGCCGTCGCCATCGTCCACGCCAATGGAGAAGTCAGCCGAGCCTTCGAGCGACTGTTCGTAGGTTGGCGTCCAGGACACCAAGCCCGTTTCGGGGTCGACGGTCGCGCCTTCAGGTCCGTCGAGAAGTACCCACGTCAGAACGTCGTCACCGGGTTCGAGCACCGTGGGCTGGAAGTCGATGTCCTGCCCTTCAAAAGCAGCCACGACAGGCGTGTTGCCGTCGAGACTAGGCGCCACATTGACCACCACAATCTCAATTCCGGTGGAATCCGTCAGGTCATCGTCGTCCGTCACCGTGACGCTGACGACGTAGGTACCTTCGTCTCCGTAGGTGTGGTCGACGGAGTTCAGGTCCGGTCCTTGCTGTGCGAACGAGCCGTCGCCAAAGGTCCACACCCACTCGAGTGTCGCACCCGTGACCTCGGAGGCAGACCCAGACAAGGCGATAGGCGAGCCTTCGTCGATGACTGGCAAGTCGGCCAAGCTCTCGATGACAGGAGCCACTGCGTCCACAACTACGGTCAACGAAGCCTCTGTCGAGCCTCCGTCTTCATCCGAGACGGTCAGGGTCAAGGTGTAGGTCTCATCATCTGCGTACGCCGCAGAGATGTCCGTCAGGTCCACCCCTTCTTGTGGGTCGGAGCCATCTCCCAAACTCCAAGAGTAGGTCAGTGTGTCAGCACCGGGGTCGGTCGCAAGTGCGGCCCAATCTCCCACAGAGGCCTCGTCGAGCGACAAGTCGCCGGTGAGCGAGGTGATCTCCGGGGCCACGTTGGCAATGGTGACCTCAACCATCTCGCTGACCGACTCACCGTCAGCATCGCTCACGGTCAAGGTGACCGTGTAGACATCGTTGTCTGCGTAGGTGTGGGTGACCTCAACAAGGTCAACGTCGCTGATGACGTCACTGCCATCACCGAAGTCCCACTCATAGGTCAGCGTGTCGTCGCTACCGTCCAACGCAAGAGCGCTAAGCACCAGCTCGGCGCCTTCGTCTCCATTGGGTGCGACGAGCATCGCGATTGTTGGAGCACCGTTAGCGATGGTGACGTCAACGGTCGTGGAGCTGCTTCCACCATCATCATCTGTGACGACGAGGGTCACTTCGAAGTCTCCGCTACCCGAGAAGATGTGCTCAACTACAGAGTCTCCCTCGACAGATACCGGTTGGGAGCCGTCACCGAAGTCCCAGGTGTAGGTCAGCGTGTCCGCAGGCACGTCCGAAGCCGTGGCGGTGAATGTCGTCGCCTGCCCCTCTGCACCGGCATCCACGTCTACGCCGTCAATGAGTGGGTCTACGTTCGAGACCACCACATTGTCTTGGCCCGAGACCGTTGCTTGGCCGTCGCTCACCTCAAGGCTGAGCACATACTCGCCATTGTCTGGCCACACATGGTCCACAGAGGCGAGGTCTGCACCGACCAGAGTCGGCGAGCCATCTCCGAAGTTCCAGGTGTAGATCAGGGTGTCCGCTCCCGCATCGGTGACCTCAGCAGAGACCGTAAACGACTGCCCCTCAGCAGTGGAACCGCCTGTGACCGAACCAATGACCGGCTCTTGGTTGCCAACGGTGACGTCCACCGTGCTCGTAGTGCTGCCTCCGTCGTCATCCCTTGCGGTGACGGTCACGGTGTACACGCCATCATTGGCCCAGGTGTGCCCAACGGTCGCTCCGCCATTGACCGGTGGCGACGCATCACCGAAGTCCCAGGTGTAGGTAAGCGGGTCAGCGGGCACGTCGCTCGCGACGACCGTCAGATCAACCGCCATGCCCTCACTGGCAGTCGTAGGCCCAATGGAAGCGATGGCTGGATTGACGTTGTCCACCACCACCTGTGTGTTCGCCTGGGTGCTGCCGCCGTCATCATCCGTGACCGTGAGCACAAGCGTGTATTCGCCATTGTCGGCGTAGGTGTGGGACACCGCGGAGAGCGCGTCTCCCTCAAGCGGCAAGGAGCCGTCTCCGAACTCCCAGCGGTACGTGAGCTCGTCTGCTCCGGGGTCTGTCGCAGAGGCCGCAAGATTGACCTGCTGCCCTTCAAGCCCCGACGCAGGGTCGAGTGGAGCAATCGACGGGTCTACATTGAGAACGGTGGACTCTCGAGTAGCTGTGACCGAGGCACCCGCGTCATCCGTGACGGTCAGAGTGACGGTGTACACGCCATTGTCCAGGTAGACGTGCCCTGGCTCGGTCAGGTCCACACCGGAGACAGCATCTGAGCCATCGCCAAAGTCCCATTGGTACGTCAACGGGTCGTTCCCAGGGTCGGTCGCCGCAGCAGACAGACCAGCTTCGCTTCCCTCAGTCGAGTCGGGCGCAAAGAACTCTGCAATGACAGGCGGACCATTGCCGATGGACACGGTCACTTCGCTGACGTCGGACGAACCATCGTCATCCACGACTGTGAGCGTGGCGGTAAAGTCACCTTGAGAGGCGTAACTGTGGGACGGTGATGCCAGATCGATACCGCTCACCGATGGACTGCCGTCACCAAAGTTCCAGGTGTAAGTGACCGTATCCGACGCGGCCTGTTGGACCGAAGCTACGAAGCCGGTGGACGCGCCCTCGTTGGCCGGCGTCACATTGATTGCGTTGATGGAGGGTGCGATGTCGGCGACAGTGACGCTGCGCGTAACCTCGGTCTCACCGCCGTCTTCGTCAGACAGGGTCAGCACCAAATCGTAGACGCCTTCGTCTGCATAAGTGTGAGCAACGGTCGCCCCAGTACCGCTCATTCCATCGCCAAAGGCCCAGGCGTAGGACACTGTGTCTGCCGCAACGTCGCTTCCCACGGCACTCATGGATGCAGACAGTCCTTCCGAGGGGGTGCCGGTGTTGATGGACACCAAGCTGGGAGCCACATTCACTACGCTCACGGAGCGAGTCGTAGTTCGCACGCCACCGTCTTCATCACGCACGGTGAAGGTGACGGTTCGAGAACCATTGTCTGCGTACGCATGACTGGTGTTGGCTCCCGTGGCGCTCGCACCATCGCCAAACGCCCAAGCGTAGCTGATGGTGTCCGCTCCGGGGTCGGTTGCAGTGCCGCTCATAGACGCGGTAACGCCTTCGTTCACCGAGCTCGGAACGGTCACGCCGGTGATGGTCGGCGCCACGTTGAGCACCGAGACAGACACGTTGGCCGTACGCTCAATGCCACGGTTGTCACGGACAAGAAGCGTGGCGGTCTGGGTTCCTTGGTCGGGGTAGGTACACGTGCGCGTTGAGCCGCTCGCGTAGCCGCCAGGGCCGCAATCCCACTGGTACAACGAAATCGAGCCGTCGTCGGATGAGGCGGTGCCATTGAGAAGCACACCCGAGCCTTCGTTGACCGTATAGCCGCTACCAGGCCGAGGAATTGGCGGAAGCGTGGTGCTCAAGGTCAGGGTGTAGTTGTACAAGCACAGCGGGTCAGCCCCGGCGGTGTCCCGGCCCTGAAACGTCCAGTTCCCCACTGCAGATCGACCGAACAAGGCATCACGCAACACACCCGAGCTCGGGCGGAACGTACCGCTAGATGGTGTGCCGCCATGGGTGTTCGTATTGGTCCACCCGTAGCTTGTGGTCACCGTACCAATGTTCGCGGCGCCCGAGTAGGTTCCTGGACGGACCATCTCTACCGTAGCACCGGGTCCAACTACCCGAATGCCAGTCTCGTTGTGGTACGAGTTGCCCGAAGATGGCGAGCCACAGCTGCCATCCGTCTTCAGCCAGCGTGTGCTCATTGAGCCCGAATACACAACGGCACCTGTACCGACTTCGCCAGCCGAGATGTTGATGGTCCCGACGGTCGTGTAGCCTTGGCCATCGATACTCGTGCTTCCGTTCCAGCTCTCTGTCCGAGTACGGTCAGCGCCTACGGCGGCTGTGGATGCAACAAGTAGTAGGCCAGCGCTAGCCCATGCGGCTCGCCGCGCGATAAAAATGGTCATTGTGTTCCCCCGAACGATGTCTGACAACGTACAGAAAACCCGAAACAAGGGGGAATGTCAAGAAGTATGCACTACTGAAGTCACAGTGGCTGCAGGCCCGGCTTGGGAGCGTGTTTACAGCCACTCCACAAATCCGTTCGCGGCCACTTGATCAACTGATTGTGGCGCTTGACTTACTCGTTGATGAGCAGGTCCCGCATCTCATCCAGTCGGGCCTGTTCTTTGTCGCCGAGAGTCGGGTACTCCAAGTTCATGGCCTTGAGTGCATCAACAATCACCTGCGCCACCTGTACGCGCATGTACGCCTTTGAGTTCGCTGGAATGGCGTACCACGGCGCCTCCTCACGGCTCGTGGCGTTCAGCAAGTGCTCGTAAGCCTCCATGTAGTCATCCCAGTGGCCGCGTTCCTTGACGTCGCCGCTGCTGAATTTCCAGTTCTTCGACGGCTCATCAATGCGGGAAAGGAACCGGTCTTTTTGCTCGTCTTTGCCCACGTTCAACCAGAACTTGAGAACCACGGTTCCGTTACGACGGAGATGACGTTCATGGTCCCGAATCGCTCGGTACCGCTCATACCAGAGCTGCAGTAGGTCGACGGGCATATCTGGGATACGCTGACCCTCCAGATACTCTGGATGAACACGGACAACGAGAACCTCTTCGTAGTAGCTACGATTGAAGATTCCAATGCGTCCACGCTCGGGCAGACGGGTCGCTGAGCGCCACAGGAAGTCGTGGTCCAGCTCCTCAGCACTCGGCTGCTTAAACGAGTGAACCTGGCACCCAGCGGGGTTCACGCCGCTCATGACCGCGCGAATGGTCCCGTCTTTGCCCGCCGCATCCATGGCCTGAAACACAAGCAAGAGGGAGTAGCCGTCGGACGCATACAGCTTTTGCTGCAGCTCGCGCATCTCCGCCTGAAGCGCCTTGAGCTTGTCCTTATTCGCCTTCTTCCCTGCCGCATCATCGGGCGGGTCGCTGCTGGCTTTGGCAAGCTCAAACGAACCATCGAACGGGACCAAGTACGGACTCTCAGGGACAATCGACACAGGTAACTCCAGCGGTAGGCCCGCAGTATGCCAGAGACCCAGCGCTTCGACCGGTGGCCAGCCGTTTTCAGACGACGTGCGTACCCCCCGATGCGATAGTGTCCGCCGCTACGAGGTTTGAATGCCCCAGTTGCTCATCCGAATTGTCATCACAGTCCTCGCTGCAGCGAGCCTGTCGGTCATTGCGCCACCGGTCAACCTGCACTGGCTGCACTGGGTTGCTCTGGCTCCCATGATGTGGGTGATGCGGGCGGACACGCCCCGTAGCAACCGCTGGTTGGCCTTTACCTATGGCACGATCAGCACGCTCATTATCTTCCGCTGGCTCGCCACGACCATCATGACGTTCAGCAACCTCAACCCAGCCTTGGCCTGGATTGCAACACTGCTCTTCTCGATGGTCTTTGGTCTGCCTTGGCTCATCTTGTGGACGAGCGTGCACCCGCTACGCCGACGCCTCGGGGCAGGCTGGATGCTCGCGATTCCAGCCCTTCAGGTCGTGCTCGAATACGCCCAGATGCTGTTGTTCCTGTTTCCGTACAACCACGGAGTCAGCCAGTACCGCACCGATTGGGTGTGGCAGCTCGGCTCAGTCACCGGCATTGCAGGCATCACGTTCCTGCTGTTCTTCGTCAATGCAACGCTGGCGGAGACCGCGTTTAGGCGCGCAGAAGGCAAGCCCCCACCCTACCCGTGGCTCGGAAGTGCGGCTGCCGCCGTAGTGCTCACACTGGGCTTCGGCGCCTGGCGCTACGGCTCCATTTCGTACCAACTCGAGCAAGCAGACGTGGTCCGAGTCGGCATGGTGCAGACCGACAAGACCATGCTCCATCGCTTCACCGAGTCCCGAGCAGCCATGATTCGGGACTGGATCGAAGCAACCCAACGTCTGACCGAAGCCAACCCAGGCGGCATTGACCTCGTGGTCTGGTCGGAGGGCAGCAGCCCGCGCAACGTTCACGAAGGACGTACCAACACCATCCTGAGTCAACTGGCCATCAATGGCGGATTCGAGCTGTTGCTCGGCGGCGGAACCACCATTCGACGGGACTACCCCGTCACCGATGAAGAGTGGGCGGCTCACCGCGAGCGCGACCCCAAAGAGCACGAGCTGATTGGTCGAGAGCCCGGCAACTACTGGGGTGAGAGCTACAACTCGGTGTACCTATTCGGTCGAGATGGTGAGATTCGTGGGCGATATGACAAGGTCGTCCCCCTGCCGTTCGGCGAATATCTCCCCCTCGCCAGCACCTTCCCCATCTTGCGCACATGGATCAAGGGTCCAGGCGACTTCCGGGCGGGAACCGAGGTCAATACCATCTCATCAGAGTTTGCGACGCTCGCAACTCCGATTTGCTACGAAGCCATCATCCCGTACCTCGGGCGCCAGTACGCCGGTGCCAACCTGATGCTCAATCCCACAAACGACGCATGGTTCAGCGAGCCGGGCCCGCAGCTTCACGCAATGCTGGCGACGGGTCGCGCAATGGAGCTGGGGATCCCGCTTGTTCGGACTGCCTTCACGGGCGTGTCCATGGTGGTGCTTCCCAACGGCGACATCATCCACGAAGTCGCGCCATTTGTTGCCGACGAGTCCGTCGTGAACGTGCCGCTGAAGGCCTTCGACACACCATACAAGCGCTTTGGCGACTGGTTCACATGGCTGTGCCTGATTGGGCTCGGCGTGTCTCTGGCCGCAGGTCCGTGGTTGAACCGTCAAAAGCAACCCGTTGAGACCGCCCCTGACCCAGCAGCTCAGTAAGCTACGGAACGAACTCAGGAAGTGGTTGGTTAGCGGGGGTCAATCGCGCATTGACCACGCTCGTTGGTGCATGACCACGGCTCAACGCCACCCACTCTCCACCTTGCCACGCACCCTATCCTTCGGCGAAGAACGTTCGGCCGCCATGGGCCACTCGGAGAGCGCTTGGTGGCAGAATCGTCGCGCCGAAATCCAAGTCATCGTTCACCGGGTCGAGATGGTTGCTTGTACCCATCCGACCAACCTGGATTCGGCTTGCTCGACTTCCCAGAGGCCTAGGGTCACCGATGCATGGCTGGAACGACCTGCGAATGGGGTTCAGCCTCAGCATTGGGTAGGCATGCCCCAATCTGGGTGGGGCAAAGTTCCCCAACCGGGGCAAAATGTCCCACCTCTGCCTATGCAGCACCCGAGTAAGGGTCTTCCGTAAGATTGATTGCAACAACGTTTTCAGTAATCCTAGAATGAGTGAAAGAACTTGGCACGCTTCATGCTAAATGCCGCTCGTTCGGATCATCCGACATCGGCCCAAGAGGCCTAGAGGTCATCATGAATCGCATTGCAACTCTCGTTCTCGTCTCTTCCCTCGTCCTGACCGGCTGCAAGAAAAAAGCACCCGTGGTGGCCGGAGACCTGGACATCGACTCCACAAACACCATGGCGACCGTTCGTCCGGCACCGACCCAAGCCGAGCGCATGGACGCAGCTACCCAGCTCACCGCCAACTTCGCCCGCGTCAACTTCGAGCTGAACAGCGACGAGCTGAACGAAGACTCCAAGGCCGCTCTCATGGCCAACGCCGGCATCCTGACCCGCTTCCCAACTCTGGTCGTTGAAATCCAGGGCCACGCTGACGAGCAAGGCACCACTGACTACAACCTGGCACTCGGCCAACGCCGCGCCACTTCGGTCAGCCGCTACCTGCAAGCTCAGAGCGTCGCCGCCAGCCAGCTGAGCACCGTCTCCTTTGGCGAAGAGCGCCCAGCCGTCATGGGCCACACCGAGTCCGCATTCTCGGCAAACCGCCGCGCCGAGTTCCGCGTCATCGTTCCCCAGGCAGGCGTCGCCGGCTCCGTCCCAGAATAGCCAGCCGCCTGTGAGTCAAGACCGGCGCTTCAGACCTAGTCTGAGGCGCCGGTTTTCGTTTCAGGGGGCATGATTTGGGCGTGGAACTCGGTGGTTCTGGAGGTCAGAAGTCAGAGGTCAGAGGTCAGAGCAGACGCCCTACGGCGCCAGCGTGGAGGGCAAGGCGCAAGGAAGGAGCACGCCTTCTGGCGGCGACTGACGAAGCAACGTCACCACACAACCGTGAATTCCAGTTCTCACAGACCAACACGGACGCAGTCCGCGGGCTGCAGCGCTGAGGTCAGGGGCGGGCACAGCTAGGAGCAAGGAGGGAGCACGCCTTCTGGCGGCGACCGACGCAGGCCTCGAACGATTCCCCACAAACCAAACCAACGCCAACCAACAAGGACGAAGTCCGCGGGCGCAGCGCTGAGGTCAGGGGCGAGCACAGCTAGGAGCAAGGAGGGAGCACGCCTTCTGGCGGCGACCGACGCAGCGACAACGCTGTGCTCGTTCCTGGACCAGTGATGCAGCCCGCGGACCCATGCTCCCGCCCACCATGCTCCTCATATGGTCGCCCGAAGGCATCCACACACGGGGGCGGGAGTGAAGGTCTACGCAAGACTTGCTCGCTACCCCCAAAGCATAACAGTGCGATCGCCAACCGGTAGTTTTTTCTCTGCCCAGCCAGCAGATCAAACGAGGGGTGACAAGTTTCTTGCCAGACACCCCACTGATCATGGATAGTATGCAGCGTGTGACACCTTCGGGTGTCCCGAGCAGCCCCCTTCGCCGGCGTATCACTGGCAAAGCTCTTGCGTCTCCTCCATCTTCGCGGTGGGCCGTTGCGCGGGGGGGGTTCTCCGGGACCCCGACCAATCAGGGGCTTATTCCCTGATTTTGGGGTCACCTGCTGAACGAGGGCATCATGCTTGAACACATCCGGTTCGATGCCCAAGGCTTGTCCTTGCTCGACCAACGCGTACTCCCCACCGTCGTGGAGTGGGTCGACTGTACGAACGCAACAGACACAGCCAACGCCATCCGCGACATGGTTGTTCGCGGTGCGCCAGCCATTGGGATCACCGCTGCCTACGGCATGGTATTGGCGTTGCGAAGCGGTGAAGACCTGCAACGGGCGGCGCAGATTCTGCTTGAGTCCAGACCTACTGCAGTCAACCTACGCTGGGGCGTCGAGCGCATGCTGGCCACGCCCACCGAACAGTGGGAAACCGAAGCACGCGCCATTCATGACGACGACATTGCCATCAACAAGCGAATGGGCGAGTTCGGCGCCGACGCGCTGAACGGCGCAACGAACCTGTACCACCACTGCAATACCGGAACCTTGGCGACTGGCGGCTGGGGAACCGCTCTCGGCATCGCCCGCTCCGCAGCACTTCGCGGCCCCACCCATGTGTGGGTAGGCGAGACCCGCCCGTACTTGCAAGGTGCACGATTGACCGCCTATGAGCTACTCGAAGACGGAATTGACTGTACGCTTGTCGCTGACAGCGTCGCCGGTAGTCTGATGGCTCGCGGTGTTGTCGACGCGGTGATTGTGGGATGCGACCGAGTGGCCGCGAATGGAGACGTCGCCAACAAGATTGGTACGCTCCAGCTCGCCATCCTAGCCAAGCACTACGGGATCCCCGTCTACGTAGGTATGCCCACGTCGACCTTGGACCGTGAGTGCCCAACCGGTGCCGAGATTCCCATCGAAGAACGCGACGCTAGCGAGGTCCTGGGCCACAAGGGTGTGGTTTGGGCGGCGAACGTTCCGGTCCACAATCCAGCCTTCGACGTGACACCCGCCGACCTGATCACCGGCTGGGTCACCGAGCACGGCGTGTGGCAGGTCCCCTTCCCTGAAATGGCCACGGGCAACGCCCCACGATAGGTGGACTCATCAATCGGAGTCTCCCATGCTCATCCCGGTCGCAATCGGCGCTCCCGGCGTCCCAGAGCTCTTGCTCATCCTTCTTCTCGTGCTCGTCATCTTCGGAGCAGGAAAGCTGCCGTCTGTGTTCCGCAGCTTGGGCGAAGGCTTGAAGAGCTTCCGCGAAGGTCAACAGGGCATCTCTGACATCGACTCCCCCGACCAGAGCACCAAGTCTCTGTCGAGTGACGCAATTCAAGACGCCGAAGAAGTCAAAAACCGCGTCAGCTGAGTCGTCCGCCGCGGATGACGTGGCGGATAGTGTTTCCGCCCAAGTGCTGTACTAAGCCGCCTGCGGTCACCGGTTCTCCAGGTGCCGGCTCAACGACAATGAGGTCGGCTCGCATGCCGACCCGAACCACGCCACGGTCGTCCAACCGCAAGGCGCGAGCTGCATTGACAGTGATGCCACGCAGCGCCTCAGCGACGGTGGTTTGCATCTGCCAACAGGCCAGCGTTGCGCACGCCCACAGGTCGTAGACCGTACTCGTTCCAGGGTTCAGGTCCGACGCAATGGCCAGTGTCACGCCAGCGGCCCGCAAGGCGGCAACCGGCGGACTTGGGTCGCGCAAGGTCAGCATGGCACCGGGAAGCAACACCGCCACGGTGCCTGACGCAGCCATGGCCGCAATGCCGGCGTCATCGATTTGCTCCAGGTGGTCGGCAGACGACGCCCCCAGCTCAGCCGCCATTGCTGCCGCCCCTGTATAGGTGACCTGTTCGGCATGAATGCGTGGATACAGCCCGAGCTCGGCACCCGCCGCCAGAATGGCGCGTCCCTCTTCGACCGTGAAGGCGCCTCGGTCCACGTACACATCAATGAACCGGGCCAGAGGGGCGACCTTAGGCAGTTGTTCGTGAATCACCTGCTGAATGTAGCGCGCTCGGTCATGTCGCCACTCGGCGGGGACCGTGTGCGCTCCCAAGAACGTTCCAAGAACATCCACATCCGCCAGCTTGCCCGCTTCATGCGCTGCCCGCAGTTGCTTGAGCTCGTCGTCGGGGTTGAGTCCGTAGCCGCTCTTGACCTCTGCCGTGGTCACTCCTCGGGCCCGCATCCGGGTGAGCCGGGCCGCCGTGAGCGCTGTCAGCTCATCAAGGCCCACCTCGCGTGAGGCGCGGACCGTCGACAAGATGCCACCGCCCGCTTCAAGGATCTCCGAGTAGTTGGCCCCAGCCAATCGTTGCTCCCACTCCACGGCCCGACTTCCGGCCCAGGCAGCATGGGTGTGGCAGTCAATCAGCCCAGGAAGGACTGCGCATCCGCGCGCCGACTCCACCGTAGTCCCGGTCGGTGCGTCCTTCGCCGGGCCTAACCAACTGATTAGACCATCGACGATAGCAACAGCCGCACCTCGCTGTTCTCCAACCTCCGAGTCGTGGTCCATTGTGTAAAGGGCGTCAATCTCGGTAATCACGAGGTCAGCAGACACAGACTCTCCTTGCAGGTCGCGAAAGGCGCATGATACCCTGCGCCGGCTTTGTAGCCCGTGTGTCGCCATTCTTGGGGCCGGCACACCTTGGAGTTTGTATGCGTACCGTATCGTTGTTGACTGTTGTTCTTGTTCTCACAGGCTGTCCAGACGATGGTTCTAGTCGCCTAGACATCGACTTTGGAACGGATCCGGACACCAGTGAAGTGGACGGAACGGACCCCGACACGGACACAGATGATGTGGACACCGAGCCCGACACAGACCCGGGCACTACCGGTACCGCCAGCGACTGCCACGCAGCGGACCCACTCGACAAGACGGGCTGGTCGCGCACATACGAGACCAACTACGAAGGCACGGTTGGTACGGAAGTTCAGACTCCCGGCGGACTGGGAACAGCACCCAACGGTGACCCTGCGTACATCGTCAACAGCACCATTACGCCTACCGGCGGCACCAACCCAATCGACCTGACCAGCTACCGGAACTGCAACAACGGCGAAGCCTTGTGGTTCGGTGAAGACGTGTCAGGTACCGCTGAGATTGAAATCCTACCGGGCACCGGCATTTTCTTGCCATCATCCCTGAATGCCACACGCGCACTAGACGAGGGCGCCATCTACTTGCCCACCGTCGCCCAGCTCGAGAGCGGCGCTCTGATCGACTACGAATACGAGATCATGATTACCAAGGAAAGCGACGACCTAAGCGCCATCTTCGACATCTTCGGCGGTGGCGGCGGCCTACCCAACTGCATGACCGAACCCGGACTTCCCGAGAATGATGCGCAATGCATCACCGTTCAGGGCGAGCTCACCGTCATCGGAGCCGGAAACCGAGAGGTCAACGGGACCACTTGGTTCGCATACCAGATCATCGACATCCGCACAGAGCTCTGGTCGGAAGCCGGCGGCGGAGCGGCCGGAGCGGGTGGAATCCCCGGCATCGGAGACATCTTCGGCGACCTCTTCGGGTTCGGCGGAAGCTCCGACACCACAACGACTCGACAGATTTGGTACGTGGACGGCATCGGCATCGTCGAAGAGAAGGCGTTCGATACGACCGCCCAGCAGGGTGGCTCAGGCGGTGCACCCTCGGACGAAGACCTCATCGTTACCCGCAAGCTGACGTCGTTCTCGGGTCTGTAGGCCTCCCTCCGATCAGCGGGCGATCATCGGTAATAGGTTCGTACGGGGAGGATTCTCCGTGCTCATGCACACCCATTGAACTTCCATACTACAACCGCACGGTACCAACTGATCTTGCGTTGTAGAGCCGAACGAGGCGTCCGGTAACTGGGCTCCAATCATGGTCTCGACCGAGTAGAACAGCTCAGTGCGAGTGTCTTGCACCGCAACTCCGGTTCTCGGTATAACTCCGGTGCCGACAACCATATCATGCGCACCATCACCGTTCACATCACACAGCGTGTGTCCGAATCGGGTGATACTCGGGGCGTTGTCGTCGCTGACCATTTGCTCATCCAACGGGTCAACTTGGGTGACATCACCAAACGAACTGACGCCAACAGAAGCGTCAATACGTATGCCTCCGGACAGGAAGGAGTCGTCACGCGACTGAATCCACCCGACCGGAAAGATGAACGTATGGGGTACGGAATCCCAGGTTGATGATTGAGTTTTCGATACCCCAAACAGAATAGGTTCGAGGTCCACAACCGACGTTGCCAAACGGCGCACGACGGGAGGGACGAGCCCAACAAGGTTGTAGTAGGCCGCAACAGTGTTGCCGATGGGAAACACACTCCCCTCAACCATGTACGTTTCGCGGCCATCACCTGGCATTGACGATGGTCCCCCCACCACAACCTCTGTAGTAACGCTACTCTCGTCCGCCAAATCGTAATCAGAAGCCACCAGCTGCAGGGTCCACAAGAGACCCGCAGCATTGAAGCCCGAAGTCCGTCCAAACAGAGCTAAGTGGTCACTCGCCTCCTCCGACATGTCGGTCATCGCAGCTACATGGGTGAGCCGGACAGTGTCGTGAGTCAGCCGATGGTTGGCGAAATTCGACGTGAAGCTTCCACCAAGATGTGGGCTCTCATAAACGTAGGCTCCATCTTCGTTCCAAAGCACCAAATCCGGGACACCATCGTCATTGAAGTCGCCGTCGATATTCGCATGGGCGGTGCCGCCTCCGGCATCAAAAACGTAAGTAGCAAGCGGCAGAGAATTCGACGTGAGGGTGGCCCCATCGAACACCCGCAACCGATCAGGGTCGAAGGAATCACTCCCCAAGGTCAGCAACACGAAATCGAGGACTCCGTCTTCGGTCAGATCAACCCACCATGACTCGCGGCCGAAGTACGGAAGAACCACCTCCGCCACATCCTCCACCACAACCTCACCCCGATACTCACAAGGCCCAGGTCCACCATCACAGTCGTCATCCACGCCGTTGTTGCAGACCTCTTCCGCTGAGGGGCTCACCAACGCATCCGCGTCGTCGCAGTCGTCTCCACCCTGCGCTACCGCTGGATGCCCGTCGCCATCGGAATCATTGTCGTCTCCCCCTGCGCAGTCTTGATCGACTCCGTCGTAGTAGATCTCGTCTGCACCGGGATTGATGGTGTTGTTGTTGTCGTCACAGTCAACGCCACGCGTCAGGTCGGCAAAGGTCCCTGCGGGTGGGGAACAACTCTGAAAGACGGTGTCTGATGGAAAGCCGTCACCGTCGTTGTCTACGTACCAGTCAACCTGTCCCACGCCGACGTCGTCGATGACGCCGTCGCAGTTGTCGTCCACCCCGTTGCCACAAGCTTCGCTGGCGGCAGGGTTGATGTTCGGGTTCGCATCATCGCAGTCATCACCGTCCAATTCTGACGTACGAAAGCCGTCTCCGTCACGGTCTCGGCCAACGTCTGGGTCTACACAGCCCACCATACTCAACACCAACACGCATAGACCAAACGGCAGCACTCGCATACGTTCCTCACCTTGGCGCCCACTCTACCGGACGGCACACAGGTTGACTCGCTCTCCCACCACTACTCCACGTGTACTTCCGCTTGCGATAGCCCTGGCTCTGTCTGCATCGGGATGCACGGATACGTGTGACGGCCCTACCTGCGAGTCGACGTGGCCGACCACGCTGTTGGTTGGACATGTGCCGAACCGCTGGCCAGCGTCGCCGGACCCGCTCACAGACGCCACGAGCAGCATTCGCGGGGCGGTCTCTCTTGGAGTGGGTTGGCGCGTCTCAGCACACAACGGCCGGACTCTTGTCGCTCAACCCGACGCCCAACGTGTGGTCGCAATCGCGCCACCGTTTGGCAATCAGACCCTTGCGGACGTTGCCCAGGGCCTGGTGTTGTCCAGTCTAGACGTAAGCTTTGGCACAACAGTCGTCCAGACCGACGAGTGGGTTGTGGTGGGGGCGCCGGAAGCAGGATTGTCGGCTGGCACTGTCAGTATCTACCGAGACTTACCGCAGACAGGTGTAGTTCCCCAAGAGGATGCCTTGCGTCTCACCGGAGCAACGCCTGGCGACCGGACCGGAACCTCCATTGAGCTGTGCGCAGACACGGACGGCGACGGTCTGTCCGAGCTGCTCATCAGCGCACCAACCTTGACCGCTAACTCTCCCCTACAAGGTGGGGTCTGGTGGGTTCCGTCATCGTCATTGACCAACCTTGCGGACGGGTCTGTCCCTATCGCTGCCGTAGGGCTGCTGCTCACCGGTGTGAGCGGAGGAGACCGTCTAGGAAGTAGCATCCTGTGCACCTTGGACGTAGACGACGACGGCGTCAACGACGTGGTGGTTGGGGCTCCCCTCGGGGCATCAGGCGACGGCTACATTCAATGGATAAGCGGCCAGACCCTGCGTGACGGGACCGCCACCGCCAGTGGAATCGTGCTCGGTAGCAGCAGCAATGGGTGGTTTGGAGGCCAGCTTCGCTCCCTTCGAACAGTGGACGACGTGTGGCTAGCGGTCGGTGCCGCCGGCGCAAACAACGGTGCGGGCCAGGTGTTGCTGTACAACCCAACGCCCCTGTTCACGACTGGGCGACGAAGGCCGAACACCACCCTGTCGTCACTAGACAGTGACACCCGTCACTTTGGGCGACACCTAACCACTGGAGACTTGGACGCGGACGGTCTGGATGAGCTCATTGTAGGGGCGTCGGACTCCACCGTCGGGGACGACCTCACAGCCGGACGCCTGTTGGTGTGGAATGGCCAAGACTGGCCTACCGCCCTGATCGACGGCGCCGACCATGTGGTCGAAGGCCGCCACGCCTTTGAGCGGGTCGGGCGGTGGACATCCCTCGCAGACACCGACAATAACGGGACTGTAGAGCTGTACATGTCCTTGCGTGCGGCAGAGCTTCAGTAGCTACGCGCCCATGTTCTCACCGTCAAACTCTCGAACGGGCAGGCTGTCCACCGTCGCATTGTCGAACAGGCGGTAGTTCACGGCCAACCGGTCCCCCTCCCCCTTTGGTCCACGCGTGTAGTGCGTCACACAGCCGCAGCGCCCGCAGTGGTGGAAGTTCACCATCTCATCGCCCCAGCAGTAGGTCCGCAGGCCAGCGTCTCCCACCTGCACCGTCACGGTGGTCTCGGTGTGGTAGCCCCAAAGCGGCGCATACCGGCGGCAGATGGAGCAGTTGCAGCGAGTGACCCGCTCGGCCAGGGCATCGATTCGTACAACGACGTTCTCACAGTGACACGTTGCCCTCGCCATGCTGACCTCCAAGACCTGAATCGCGAACCCACTCTACAATGCGTTACCCGGGCCGTCCGGAGGTCCCATGCAGCACGAACTTAGCGTCGCCATTGAAGCCGCCAAGAAGGCGAGCCAAGCCATCTTGGAAGTCTACAACCGAGACGACTTTGAGGTGCGGTTCAAGGCAGGCGACAAGGGTCCACTCACCGAAGCAGACTTGGCCGCTGACCGCGTCATTGCCGAGGTCATCCGAAGTGAATTCCCCGATGACGGCTACCTGTCCGAAGAAGTAGAAGACGACGGAAGCCGCGAGAACAAGTCCCGCGTGTGGATTGTGGACCCGCTCGATGGCACACGGGAGTTCACCCTCAAGATTCCCGAGTTCGTGGTCTCGATTGGGCTGGTCATCGACGGCGTCGCAACCCTCGGTGTGTTGCTAAACCCGGCGACTGGCGAGCTCTTCGCGGGGGTCGTAGGCGAAGGCTTCTCCTACAATGGAGAGCCGACCACCGTCTCCGACCACGGAAACATCGAAGGCGCGACCCTGCTGGTCAGCCGCTCGGAGTACAAGAAAGGCTGGTTTGATGACCTTGCTGGCCGCGCGAACCTGACCCCAATGGGCTCTGTCGCCTACAAGTTCGGCCTGGTGGCTGCTGGAAAGGCAGAGGCGTCATTTACGCCCAAGCCACGCAACGCCTGGGACCTGGCCGGAGGCGTCGCCTGCATCAGTGCAGCAGGCGGTCGTGCGAGCAATGGCAAACGGCAAGCCTACGCATTCGACAACGCCGACCCGCTACACATTGGCGTGTGCGGCACCAATGGGGACATTCACGACGCCATCCTAGATCTGATGGACAAGATGGAAGGCTAGACCGCCTACTTCTGTCTTGCGAGCTCTGGAATGACCGCAATGGGCCGCATCATTTCCTTGAGGTACGGAAGTTCCGGCGCAACGGACTCGCGTCCCCAGCGCATGGCTTGGAACACGCCCTTCAAGGTGGGCACCAAGTTGACCGGGGACGGGACGCGCTTGAAGGTCAGGTAGCAGTCCGCAAACGCCCGTTCCTTGTCCACATTGGCGCTGCGTACGAGCTGCTGTAGTGGCAGCCAGGCCAGGCTTCGACGATTGGGTGCAAAGCAGTCCAGCGCCAACACCAGCACGTTTCGACGGCCGACATCCCCCGAGACCACCGACTCCCACGCGATTCGCGACGGCACATTGCTCACCATGCCGCCCTCTCCGAGTCGGCTGATTCCAAAGTCCGCGTACAGGTTGTCCAGGATGCGGTGCATGCGAGGGTCATCCCGAACAACGTCGTAGTGAATGACGCCGGGGATAGCGGCTGAGAAGCCTGCGGCGTCCAACACATCAAAGTCTTCGGTCCCCTCGGCACGGCCAAGTGCGACGGTTCGCAGGGCGTCCCGCTGGGAGAGGAACTCGCGCAGAATGCCGACGGTCTTGACGATGCTGCGCACACTGAAGCCGCTGCTTCGCTTCAAGTCGCGGTTGATGAAGTTCTCGTAGTAGTCGACATCATGCTTGAGCGCGTCAACGGTGATTCCGGTAGCGACCACATACAGTGGAATGCCCAGGTCACTCAAGCGCAGGGCTCGGCCTTCCGGATGACGGAACAAGTGACCGAGGGCATGCTGAAGGTACAGCCGCAGAGTTGCCGGCAGGCCGTAGCGGCTGTTGGCCTCCATGACGCGGAACACCTTGGTCCACGCCAGGCTGCGCGCGGCAGCAATCATGGGTGCCGGGTCATACCGGGCAAAGCGGCAGCGGAACATGGCCATGAGCGAGCCAATCGACGTGCCCGTCATCAGCGACGGCTGCATGCCGTTGCGCTCCAGCGATTCGTACACGCCCGGGTAGACATAGCCAGAACCACCGCCGCCTCCGCTGGCGACAGCGAGGACACGCGTAGTGACCTCTTCTTCCAGGGAGTCACGGTCCAAGGGTAGATGGTCGAGTGCAGCACGACGCGCCCGTGCGGTCCGAATCACCAGCTCATCGAGGCTCTTGAGCACGCTCTTGACGCCACCGTCGGCCATGCGCTGTTCAATCACTTCTTGCATGTGCAGGGCATGTAGAGCGTTGATTCCGCCCACGTACACGTCCACACCATCCCTGTTTCGGACCTGCGTCAGCTTGGCGAAGGACAGCACATAGCGCAGCTGCTCGACCTGTTCCCGCGTGGCCATCTCCGGTTTCGCGAGCCACTTTCGGACAATGCGCGACTCGAGCCGGTCGAACGGACGACGCCGCTCAGCCAGCCTATCGGTGTCCGCTATCGAGAAACGGTTCACGCGCACCTCAGCTCGATGCGACACGCATCAAGACATTGATAGGTACGGGGACACAGCACCATGCGCACTCCAGCGAGGGGACAGTAACGTCCGTCGGATCAGGGGGCCGCAACCTTACTCGACGGGTGAAAGAACGCAGCAATCGCATCCGACGGTTCCATAGCCAGCTCCGGCTCCCAGCTACTCGGCAACAGCTCCCGAATGTCTCGCCAACGGAACCTCCGGCCAACCAAGACAATCACCCCACGGTCCTCCGGTCGACGGTGCAGTCTTCCGGCCGCCTGAACCACTCGAGTGAGACCCGGAATCAGCGATGCGTAGCGGAATCCGTCCCCGTGCACACGCTCGTGATGGTCGCGCAGCAAGTCGCGCACGAGCCCAACCGGAGGCAGCCCAGGACCGACGATACACACCAAGTCTAGGCTTCCTGGGGGTAAGTCCACCCCTTCCGCGAACACGCCGCCGAGCACACCAGCAAGCACCACCCGAGGCCCTCCAGCCGCTAGTCGTGCCAGCATCGCCGCCCGTGCAGCATCATCACCACCCCGTTCCTGAACCACCAGCTCGTCGGTCTTGCTGAGCTCAAGCCGGGGAACCAGGTCTCCGAGCATGGCAAACGACGGGAAGTAGACCGCCACATTGCCGGGCGTCGCTTCAATACAGCGAGACAAGAGTGCGGCGGTCGCAGGCGCGTGCTGCACACGGTCCCGGTAGGTGGTGGACACGCGAGAGGCCACAACGACCGACTTGTTCTCGGCGGGAAAGACACCGTCAACATCCATCGACTGGGTGTTTTCAGGCAGGCCTAGAACGGTGGTGTAGTAGGCCGTTGGTGACAGGGTCGCGCTGCATCCGACCAGTCCACCGAGAGCGGCCAATCGAGGCCCCAGGGTCTTCGACGGGTCCAAGCAGGCGAGTCCCACGAAGCGCTCCGCACCAAATCCGACCAGCTCAGCCGTCTCCTCCTCCGCAGACACCAGCGCATCTGCAAAGCGAAGAACCGACCGGGCAAACTCGGTCCACGCATCCGGGTGAGACGCCGGTTCCTTTCCGCTTGCAACGCGCACGGCCTCGATACGCGCGTAGTCCAGGGCCAAGCTGTCGATCTGTTCGGCCAAGTCCGACCACATACGTCGCGGAAGATCGGCGACACCCACACCATCACGGCAGCGGCCGTCTACCAAGTACTCGGACTGGTAGATGCCCTCGACGACCTGCTCAACAATCGCCATGAACGGTTCAGCCTCGGAGGACTCCAGCTCGTTCAGCCGCACGGACGCCGCATGCGCCTGCTCGACCGTCACTCGCGGACTTCCCCAGCCTCGTGCACGTTCTACGAGCTGATGGGCCTCATCAATGACCACCACCCAATCCTTAAGGCTCGCTCCCTCGAAGTGCCGCGCCAGGCGAACCCCAGGCTCCAGCGCGTAGTTCATGTCGCCAATGACCAGGTCCACTTCCTCAGACGCGTCCAACGCCAGCTCGACCGGACACACACCGTGGGTTTCAGCGACGTCACGCATCGACTCGGGCGCAGGGTCGGGTACGCATCGCGCGGCTTGCAGTACCTGACCTTGTGCCTTGTCGTAGTAGTCCTTGGCAAACGGACAGCGCTCTGGCGTACACGCAACAATGTCGTTGAGGCAAGCCTTTTCACGGGCTCTCAGCGTAATGGCACGAACCGAGAAACCCGCGCGACGCAGGCGTCGAATCGAGTCCTGGGCGACCGCCTGGTGGGTTGTACGTGCGGTAGCCCAGAACACCTGCTTGTCGTGCTTACGGGCAAAGGTCAGCGCGGCCCACAGCACAGGTCCGGTCTTACCCAGCCCCGTCGGCGCCTGAACCAACATCGGCTCCCCGCGCTCCAGAGCTTGCAGCGTCTGGGTCGCAATCTCGTCTTGTCCGACTCGCCACTCGTCGTACGGGAGCGGCACGGGCGAGTCTCTACGGGACGACAGCCACGCCAGACGTCGAATACGGTCGTGGACCACACGCTCCAGCACCGCGCGGACGTCGCTATCTACGGTGTTTGCGTCATACGCCACACCGAGCACATGCTTGCTGCCATCCAAGACGCTGATCAGGACAAGGCGCCCAATCGGCGGCAAGGACGAGCCCGAATCCGCCAACCAAAGGTAGGTCTCGAGCTGCCGGCGGTAGTCGGGCCAGTCGTCCACAGTGGTCGCGAGCAGCGCGTCAGCCCCGAGAACCGTGGACTTCACCTCTTCAATGACGTCGCGGCTGTCCTCCACAACCCGCCCATCCACGCGGCCATGAAGGGTCACCGTCCACCCATCCACCACAAGCTGCCGACGCAGGCCCACTTCACTTTGGTACGACGCATCCACCCGTTGCCGGTCGCCCGCGTAGTCCGTGTGAACTTCTTGCCCCATGCGCAGCCGTGTGGAGCTGCGCCCAGCGAGCCCCATCGACAAGTGCCCACCGCGCGCTCCCAACGCCACAACGTCGCCCACGGACAAGGCGATGGTCTGTTCGGAATCGATGAAGCGAAGCGTCATGAGAGGCCGCTGTAGCGCACTGGTGCACACGCTGCGGTATGGGCGCGGCATGTTCGGTACCGCCCACCATTTACCAACTCGGCGCTTGTGGCTAGGACTGCTGGTCGTCCTTGCAGGGTGCCCGCGTGCGTCCACCAATGACCGCCCGTCCACAACCGCCTCAGACGCCACCACCTTGCAGTGGTCCATGAACGTCGGGGACGTGTTTGCCTACGACGTGACCCTGCAGACAGCCGAAGACAGCAGTCTTGGCACCTGGACGTTCGTGGTGGAGCAGGTGGGCGAGGTCGAGTCCGCTCTGACCGGGTTCAACGACGACATCACCGAGACGTACGTCCTCGTGCGCCCCGACGGCCGCCTTCGCAGCGACACGGATGACTTCGCGATTGCCCTGACCGAGCGTGCCATCTGGTGTGCGCTTCCCCGTAGGCCGGTTCAGATGGGCGATGAGTGGGATGCCGCTCAGATCGCCCGCCCATTCCTAGACCTCATGCCCAGTGGACACGGCGAACGCCTACAAAGCACCGCCACATTGGTGTCTCTGACCCGTCGGCAGGGCACGCTCACCGCAATCATCGACACCGACACATCCGTGTCTCTCGCTGGGCGCCAAGTGCTCGACATCCGAGGGCGAACCACGTTCGACGCAACCGCCGGGAGGTTGGTCGCCCAGGACCTTCATGCACGGTTTATCGGAGAGACCGGGCCAGACACGTTGGACGTCGCCGTTCGCTCAGCGGACGGGTTAGGCAGCGACCTCGGAGGACGACCATGAGCGACGACGCAGTACTGGCAGCCATTACAGGCCTCAACGAGCGCCTAGACCGCTTGGAAGCCAAGCTAGACGCGGCTCCCACCCAGGTGAGCGCGAATGCCGCTAACCAGGCCCTTTCTGAAGGTGAGATGCAGACCCTGCATTGGCTCATGAATGGCCTCGGCAACTTCAAAGAGCGCGCACCGACCTTCGTGGACGCCGCTGGAAGTGTGGCCAACAGCACCCTTCATGGTGCCGCCGAAAACGGCATCGACCCCATCGGGACTGGCGTGCGTGGCTTGGCCCTGCTGCAACGTGCTGCGTCCCCCAACGCCATGGGACTCGCCGAGCGCTTGCTAGACGATGACACCGTCGACTTTGCAAACGCCGCGCTGTCGGCAGAGACCGTCGCCCTGCTCAACAAGGCTGTCGCCAATCCAGAGCTCATTGAGTTCGGCTTGGAGTTCGGTCTGGCCATGCACAATGAGCTGGCTGGCTCGAACATCCCAGCAATCGCCTCCAAGCTCGGCAAGCTGACTGCCGTGCTCGACTCGCCAGAGTTTGATGCACTGCTCGCTGCCGGCGCTCTCGAAGGCCCGCTCAGCACGGCAACAGACGCCACAACGGCCCTAGTCGAGACCCAGAAGAGTGGAACGATCGCTAAGGTTGGCCCCTTCGGCGCCTTCTTCAAGCTCATGGATGGCGACGTTCAGAAGGCCATTGGCTTCTCGTTGGCAATCGCCAAGCGCTTCGGTGCCCGCCTTAAGTAAAGGCCAGTCCCTAAGCGCGGTTCGAAAAAGCATTGATGGATTCGGCCGACCAACGTCTCTAACGCCCAAATGCCGTAGGCTCTCAAGCCGAGGAGACGTTCATGTTGTTGTGGCTCGCCCTGACCGCCCACGCTGCCCCACTCGCGCTGGATGCCGGTCCAATCGGTACACCAGTGTTCGAAGGCTTCGTTGGACTGCACCCACAGACCACCACAGCTCCCGGCGTCACGTGGACCACTCCCGCACGCCGCGGACTGGTCTACGGTGCCCCCGATCCTCTCGTCAATGACTGGCTTCAAGGTGGCGTACTGCACGTCAGCCAACCGCCAGGAGACTACATTGGGTACGCCTACATTGGCGCCCCAAACGGCTCTCTTTACTACGACGCCGTCTACCCTATTGGCGTGACGCATGGCATTCGCATCGACGGCCAAGACGTCGCTAGCTTCGACGTTCCCGGCGGTCCAGAGTACCTCTCCTCCAAGTGGAACGTGGCCAACCCCTTCCCTCAATTTGGTGAGGGACTGACCGAGTGGGACCGCCAACACCGCGTGCAGCAGGAGTGGATCCCCTTCGAGTTCACCATGGACGAAGACGGCGTGGACATCGAAGTCTTCCGCACCGGTCTTCAAGCGCTCGTCATCGCGTCCAAGGCCGAAGCGATTGAGGCGGAAGTGCTCATTGAGAGCGCGGATGCCGCCCGTCGTATCCACTACCTTGAGCAGACTTGGCCACAAGCTGCCGTGTGGGATGCGCCGGCCATTGGCGAAGGCCCCATGTCGGTGCAGTTCACCCACTGGCGTGAGCATCCGACCGTCGAAGAAGGCGTCACTGACCCGGTCTTCGAGGTGGACGCGTACCGCGGGAACCGCACGGGACAGGTCGTGTGGCTGTTCGGCAGCGACGACCCCGTTGAGTTCCGCATTGACGGTCTAGACGGCATTGAGGTCGAGACCGGCGAAGTCCACTGGCTGGACCATCGCGGAGACATCGAGATCAAGCGTCGTCCACGTCCCGCCTTTGTGCGACCCACGGAACACACGCTCAACGGCGAACAAGGCGCTCCGGTCGGACTCGGACTGACCATCATTGTTCCCGACGATGCCAAGCCGAAGACCTACACAGGAACCCTGCATGTCGAGCGTGGCGACGAGACGATGGACATTCCACTCGTGGTCAACGTCTCCCGACTCGCCGTGGCTGACAACCCCTTCCCTATGGGGTACTTCGTCGATCTTCGGCCCGTTGTTGGCCAGATTCACGGACAAGAAAGCCAAGCCGCGATGGACATCTTTGCCGAAGACGTCCGGCTGATGCGCGAGCGAGGCATGGACGCCATGGCCCTGCGCCTGTCGTCGACCTGGTACCCCTACGTCGGAGCGACCACCACCGAGTACCAGCCCGGCGCAATGCCCGCCGCTGCAGCCCTGTGGCGCGAGGCCGGCGGTAAGGAAATGATCTGGGTAGACCCCTTCTTTGCCGTCACAAACATGGGTGGGTACAAAGAGCGGCAGACCCTCAATCTGGAGCACATCGACATGATGGCCCAGGCTGGCGTAGACAACGACGTCGCTCTGTACTTCTACGATGAGGGCGGTAGCCGAGGCCGTCAATACGTACGTCTCGCACGCCGCATCTCCGCTGCCTTCCGTCGTGCGCAGCCCACCGTCCGGCTTGTCGGAGCCACGGAGAACCCGGTCGATTGGCCGTACGCTGGCGACTTTGACATCGCCATGCACACCCTGCGCCCCCACCCCCGCGCCGGACGGTCCGACAACTTCCGCTCCCAAGGCGCGGAAGGCTGGGCGTACAACATGATGCCCGGTCGCCACGCCCCGTTCGGCGGATGGGCCCTGCGCCCCGACGGCTACCTGTCGTGGCACTGGAACGACGCCGTCGGAGACGCGTTCTCTGACGTTGGCTCACGCCAAGACTTCCTGCGCGCCTTCTTGGCGCCCAGCGGAGACACTGTCTGGCCGGGCACTCTGGTCAACGCGTACGGAGAGGGCGTTGTGGATGTCCGCGTGCTGCACACTCTGGAGCTGGCTGCGGACGCTGCCGAAGCCGAGGGAGCAGACGTCTCGCGCGCACGGGCCATCTTGCACGGTGCCGCAGCGCCCATTCTCGGCATTGACAACACCGGTCCCATCGACGACGGCCGCATGACCGAAGACGCCCTGGCACTCATCCGTCAAGCCGCCGCAACCGAAGCGCTGCGGCTACAGCGCGGCAAGAAGTTCAAGCCCACGCACACCTTCTCCGCCGGAGACATCGCGGTTGAGATGCTGGCGTTCGACAATCTGAACTGGCCGCCTCCCGACTACGTTCTGCCCGAAGACCTCGCCGTTCTACCCGGGATTCGTCCCACGGTGGATGGCGTGCTCGACGAGGACCAGTGGGACCAGCCCGCGAACGGCCCAACGCTCATGGTCGGAGTCTTGGCCAACGGAATGGAGCACGCCGAGATGACGGTACTCGCGACCGCATACGGCTTGGCCATTGCCGTCCAAGACCTTGGCGAGCAGGTCGAAGGCACCATCCTCATTGATGGCGGTGGCGCGGGCCAAAAGTGGCTCAACATCAACCTTCCCAAAGAAGACGGCGAGGTGTTCACAGAGACCTGCTCGTGGTTTGGCGAGTCGATGTCCGAAGAACGCTACATGCCCACCGTCTTTGCTCCGTGTGTGCCCAGCGGCATTCCCGTGGGTGTTCGGAAAGGAGACATTGTCGAGTTGTTCGTGCACTACCAAGCGTTGGGTGATGTCACGGCGGACCTGGGCATGAACTGGTTGCTCAACGGCCCCAACAGACATCAGGCAACGTCTGTGGTTGGAGGCCGCATGCGCATGGCTCCGGGACCACAGACGCAGAACTTCGCTACCGCCGCAACGCGTGGTCGTATGCGAGCGACCGCCGACCCCGTCGAACACGTCTGGCACGTCAGCAACACCATCAATGCACGCCCAACAGATGAGACGTGGGTGTGGGAAGTCTGGCACATGGGCGGGCTCGTCTACCACGGCACGGTCGACGTTCCAGCAGGTGGGCAGCTCATCGAAGTGGACGTTCCTCTGGAAGACCGCCGAGATGCGGTCTTCACCGTGCGCTCGCCAAACGGCGCGCCCTTTGTCCCTGTCTCACAAGGCACACTTCCAAGGCCTGCCTTCGAGTTCCGCGCGGGAACCCCCGTGTCGAACGGACCTCAAGAGGTCACCTACGACGTCAGCATGAACTACGATGACGTGCTCATCGAGACTCTAGGCGCAGGCAACGTACTCGGCAGCCACACACAGACGCTGACCGCCGGCAAGCACTCCTTGCGCATCACCGGTGCAACGGGTGATGCAGTGCGCCTGACATTCCCCACTGGCGACAGTCCGCCCGTGGTCGTCACCGTCCCCTTCGTCACCCTGGAACCATGACGGATAGCGCCACACCGAAGACCGAAGCCAAAGCCGTCCGACCCCCGTTCTGGGCGGCTTTCGCGTACACCACCGCCTCGGTCTTCGCCGCTAGCGCGTTCATCAAGATTCTCTTGGCGACCGAGCGGCATGGTGTTGAGGCGCTGATTCCCGGCCCGCGCCTGACCGGCTGGCTGCTTCGCGACGGCCTTGTTGCGGTGATCTTTGGACTGCTCGCTGCAACGCTGGTCACAATCGCCAACAAGCGCCATGTGGCCGCTCAGCGCGCATTTACCGGTATTGCCGTGTTCTTCGCTGTGTATCTGGGCGTCAACGTACCGTTCTTCCGGTCGTTCTCCACCCCACTCAACCGCGGCATGATGGGCATGGCCGGAGGCGTGGGTGACCTCGGAGAGTCTGCCGCTGGGCTCGTCACCTTCGCCAACACCTGGCCGCTCGTCGCGGCCATCGCACTGACCTTATTGGTGCCCTGGGCCATCACCAAAAGCCCCCGCGTGGGCTCCGGCATTCTTGCGCTTGTCTTGGGCTACACCCTCATTCTCGGCAGTCTGGGTCTGGACCATATCGACCCCCGCGGCCTCAACCGTAATGCGGTGTGGGAGCTCGCCCTACTCGGCATTCCCGAGCCACAGACCACCGTTCAGACCCTTGGAGATGACGCCCGCGTCAGCCAGCCCATCCCTCGTGGCTCCATGCTCGACCCTGACGCGCGCGGTCCCGACCTGGAAGGGCTGCGCGGTGCCGCCGAAGACATGAACATCATCTGGGTGGTCATGGAGTCCACCTCTGCCGAGTACCTCGGTCTGTACGGTGCCACGGACGACCCCACGCCAAACATCAGCCGAATCGCACAGAACGCTGTGGTCTTCGATGACTACTACACGGTCACACCGGCCAGCATGAAGTCGCTCTTTGCTAACTTTTGCTCGACCTATCCGTACCCGCGTCCCACCGCTGAGACCTACATTCGGCCACAGCTTCCGTGCCACTCCTTCCCAGAAGTCCTGAAGCTCAACGGCTACCGTTCGTCGCTCGTACACTCGGGAAAATTCACCTACACCCGCAAGATTGACTTCCTAGAGGGCCGCGGATTCGAGAGCTTGTGGGACATGAAGTCGCTTCCACAAGACGACAGCATGTACACCGACAGCTGGGGCATTGAAGAAGAGGCGTCCGTCGCCCAGATGACACGGTTCCTGGACGACGTTGGGCAGGAGAAGTTCTTCCTGATGTACATGCCCATTTTCCCGCACTACCCGTACAGCTTGCCGGATGGCGAGACCCCGACGTACGGAGATGGGACCAGCCAAGAAAAGTACCTGTCCGCCTTGGCTTACGCCGACCGCAATCTAGGCGACCTGTACGACGCCGTGGAAGAGCGAGGCCTGCTCGACAACACCCTCTTCGTCATCATTGGTGACCACGGCGAAGCGTTCGGACAGCACCACGGGAACCGCATCCACAGCACGTCCATCTATGAAGAGAACGTGCACATTCCGGCACTGTGGTCCAACCCACGCCTGTTCCCACAGCAGCAACGCGTGTCTGCCTTTGCCGACCACACCGCCATGGCACCGTCGCTCATGGACCTGCTCGCGCTGCCCACACCCGAGCGCTGGCAGGGGCACTCGCTGCTCGACGGCGAGCGGCACATGGCGCGCTTCTTCACCGATTACTCGTTCTTGTACTTGGGCCTCCGAGACGGGCCGTACAAGGTGATTCACCAGGTACAGACCGGCATCACCCAGCTGTACAACATCGACGAAGACCCCACCGAACACAGCGACATCTCAGGCGAGCACGAAGAGCTTGTCGAAGCCTACGTAGCGCATCTAGACCACTGGTATGTGCGCCAGCTGGCCTTGTTTGCCGACTATGAAGGGTTCGTTGCCGGCACCTTGGCGGATACCGGCCGCACGCTGCTGCAAGACCTTGTTCCAGTCGATGTGGACCACGGCGAGAAGAAGTCTCGCTGGGGCACCAGCGTCAGCTACCGGCCCCTCGTCATTGATGGCGAGCCTTTTGAGACCGGCCTTGGCATGCATGCTGACAGTCGCATTGAGTACGCGCTGGACGGCGAATACACCACATTCAGGGGTAAGGTCGGTCGCAATAGCGCAGCCCGACGCGGAACAGCCGTTGCAGAGATCTGGGTGGACGGCGCCCGCATCTTCGAGTCAGGCCCTCTTGACCGAAGCACCGAAGCCGTTCCCTTTGAGATCGACATTACAGACGCGACCGTGCTTGAGATCAAGGTCCTACAGGGCGAAGACGGGCTGCGTGGCGACCATGTGGACTGGGTAGACGCAACCGTCGATTGATGCGCTCTCGAGTGGGCCTCATCAAACGGTATCAAGCGACCTCAAACGGGCCGTGAAGCAGGTGCAGGCGTCGAAATGGCTTCATAGCCATACCGTCCCTCACCGGAGTTCACATGCGAACCGCACCCTTCTTGCTGGTCTTCCTTGCTGGCTGCTGGCCCTTCTTGCCGCAGTCCTTCGACGAGTACACCAACGAAGGCTCCGACGTCACCGACGAGGACACAACACCTGACGACGACCGCGACCGCGACACGGATCCCGACGGAGACACCGAGCCTGACAGAGACACCGACCTTGACGAGGACACCGAACCGAACGGCACGTGCATTGACGACAGCCGTGAGGATGACGACACCTTCGGCCAAGCCACAGCGCTGCAAAACAACAGCTCTCGCTCCGGTACCCTCTGTCCCAACGACCCCGACTTCATGCGCCTCACCATTCCCGCTGAGTGCGAGGCCACACTTGAGCTGGCCTTCGACGAAGAGCAAGGCAACCTCGACCTGTTCCTGTTTAGCGGCGAAGACCAAGTCGGTTGGAGTGACCGGGACAACACCAGCTTTGAGGAGATCACGTTTCTTGCCAATGGTGGGGAGTACGTCGTGATTGTGGAAGGCAACCAAGATGACAGTGCTGACTACACGCTCAACCTAGATGTGGACTGCGACGTCGACATTGGTGAGTGCGTGGATGACAGCATCGACACCAACGGAAACGACGACACACGAACCTCCGCTACCGTGATCAGCAGCTTCCCAATGGTCATTGACGGCCAGATCTGTGAAGGCGACGACGACTGGTACGAGCTGGACACAGCCCTCAACTGCAGAATCAACGTCCTGGTCGAGCACGAGTACGTCGCCGCCCCCCTCAACGATGTTGATGTTCAGATTGTAGGCATAGGCAACAACGTCCTGGCCCTTGCAGAGTCCTCGACGGATGACGAGGTCATCAGCGATTTCCACGTGGCGCAACGCAGCTGGATCCGTGTCTACGGCTACCAGACCACCGAGTCTCCCTACACTCTCGTCGTCGAAGAGACTTGCCCTGAATAGCTGATGAAATCCCGTTTTTGGGAAGAGCATTGCGGCTGTACGCAGGTTGACGACGGTCAGCACGGCCTCGTCACAGCACCTCAAAGCCCATCAAAGAGCCCACAACGGGGGTCGACGGCTTGCTTCTGAGTCCATAGTGCCGACCACTCTGCTGGAGCTAAAATGCGCGCCGCCCCCTTCCTCTTCGTCCTACTCGCCGGTTGTTGGCCTTACCTGCCGCAACCTTTCGAAGACTACATCGACGGCGACTCAGACAGCGAAGACGTCGACACGGAAGATGTCGACACAGACGACGACGGAACAGACGGTACAGACCCAGGTACCGATGTTGAGTGTGTGGACGACAGCAATGAGCAGGACGACGACCTTGCAAGCGGCACGCCCATCACGGACGGCAGCCGCATCTCAGGCACCATCTGCCCCGGCGACATCGACGTCATGCGCCTCACCATCCCAGACGACTGTGAAGCCACCCTTACCTTGGGCTTCGACCACAGCGATGGCGACCTCGATCTGTACCTGTTTGACGGCAATACCGAGGTCGCTGCCAGCGAAACACAGACCAGCGATGAGAGCCTGACCTTCGTTGGCGACGGTGGCTTGTTCGCTGTGTTGGTCAGTGGCTACCAAGGCTCGAGCAACGACTACCTGTTGGTCGCGAGCCTCGACTGCGAGATTGACCCGGACACCGATCCGGACACAGACCCCGATACCGATCCGGACACAGACCCCGACACCAATCCGCCCACTTGTGTGGATGACGTGGTCGACCGCAGCTCCTCCGACGATGATGTACAGGCCGATGCCACCGTCCTCTCCAACTTCCCGGTCTCCCTCAACCGACAGATCTGCGAAGATGATGACGACTGGTTCCAGATCAACAGCACGCCAGGCTGCACCGTAGACGTGACCGTGCAGCACACCTACGTGCAGACTCCCATCAACGACCTCGAGATGCGAATCCTCAACTCCAGCGGTGCTCAAGTGTTCAGCGGAACGACGTCTAACAACGACGAGTTCGCCAACGACCTCGCCGTCACCGGTGACGGCTCCATGTTCGTTCGGGTGTATGGCTACCAGACCACGGAATCCCCGTACACGTTCATCGTCGCCGAAGACTGTACCGGCGTCACACCCGTCTGCGAAGATGACGGCTTCGAAGACAACGACACCATCAACACCGCAAACACCACCGTGCTCGAGAACACGAACACGAGTGCCACAATCTGTGCGGACGACAGCGCCGACTTCTACGAGATTGATGTGGACCGCACCCCCGGTCAGCAGTGCCGTCTGGCCATGTCGCTGAACAACACGTGGCAGTCCGGCATGGACCTCGGCATCTACGTCTACCAGAGCACCACCGACACACCCGCTACCTACACTGTGGGCTCGGATGGCTTCGCTTCGTTGAGCGAAGACCTCGACAATGACAGCGTCTTCGTAGAAATTCGCGACCGCGCCGGCAACTTTGATGTCGACTACACATTTGCCTACGACGTTGTCTGTGAGGACCCGGTCGAGCCAGGCTGTCCTGACTCATACGAAGGCACCAGCGGCAACGATGACCGGGCCAACGCGACCGTTCTGAGTGTTCTTCCGGTCGACGGCATCCAAGGCCAGATCTGCGCCGACGGCGACGAAGACTGGTTCACGTTCACCACCGCCCCCGGCTGTGAGCTGACCATCGACCTATTGTTCACCGACCAGTCGGGCGTCTCCGGCGATGACCTGGACCTCAAATTGTGGGGCGCATCCACCTCGACGACAGTCGGCAGCTCCGGGTCCAGCAGCTCCAACGAACAAATCACTGTTGTGGCTACACAGAGTACCCACTGGATCGAAGTGTACGGCTACCAGGGAAGCACCGCCCCCTACACCCTCAATGTAGGCGAAGACTGTCCAATCACACCAGTCTGTGAAGATGACGACTATGAGCCGAATGACCAAGACTATGCCCAGCTAGCGGTTCCTTTTGATGGTGGCGGGCGGATCTGCGACCAAACGGACGTTGACCAGTTCCAAATCGACGTCGGCCAGCCCGACGAGACCTGCGTTGTCTCCGTCAACACCGCCTCCGGTGAAGACGACCTCATCCTTGAACTGCGCAATCCACAGGACGTCCTCATTGGTCGCACCAGCGGCTCGAACAGTCTGGGAGTGACCAGCGCGCAAGAGTCCTTTGGTGTGTTCAGCATCACGGTCACGGCAGACACCTTGTTGGACCAAGTCGACTACGGCCTCACCGTCACCGCTAACTGCGGGCCTGCAGACACCGGCGAGTGCCTGCCAGACGAATTCGAAGACGGCGACGGAAACGACACCGTCGAGAACGGCATCTACCTAGGCGCGGGTCCCAATCCCGTCTACGAAACGGCCAGCCTGTGCGACGGCGACCTCGACTGGTACAACTTCGACTTCGTAGGCGGCTGCAAGCTCGGCGTGCAGGTCAGTCATCCCTACGGCAGCGAGAATATCGGCTTCAACATGTCGGTTGACGGGAGCTCACGCGGCTCCCTCGTCTTTGGAGACGGCGGCCAGGTCTTGGTGTACTCACCCCGCTCCACCACCCCCGACGGCATCGCAGACGTAGCGATCGAGTCCAACCTCGACCACAACCGCTACGACATCACAGCCGGCCTGTTCGACTGTGACGCCTACCCGTGTGCAAACGACCTCAACGAACCCAACGGGACCTACAGCAATCGCAAGCCCGCACTCGGTGCCAGCCAAGCCGGCTCAGCCTGCGACGATGACGTGGACTACTGGCACACGCAGTTCTCACAGGTGTGCCCGACAGTTGTGGACGTCCGTGCTCCAGAAGCACTCGACCTCGCTTTCGTGAAGGACGACGGCACGGTCATTCACCAGGTAGAGTCTGTCAATCCACTGCGCATGATGGGCTCTAGCGCCACATGGACCGTCAGCGGCGGACGGGGCTCGTCCTATCAGCAGACCGTGAGCCAGCAGTGCGAAGCTCCCGCTTGCCCGACCGACGACATCTTTGCGCCCAATGACACCGCATCGCGAAGTGTCGCCGTCACCTGGAACATCGCCGCCGACCTGTCAGCCTGTGGAACGGACGACTGGTTCCGCCTACCGCCGGTTCCTGACGGCTGTGCAGGCATTGTGGAAGTGCAGCCCCGAGGGAATGGCGCCGTTCGCGGCCGAATCGTGAACGAGTTCGGAAACAGCGTTGGTGGCTACGTCAACATTGGCGCCGGTTCTAACGACTTTATCGACGACAACGACGCCCAATACTTCGTCGCGGTCAGCGCCGACCCCGGTCAAGACGACGCCTACGACATCAACTTCCTCCTCGAATGCAACTGACTCGTTAAACGGCGTGTCCAGATGGAGGCAGGCTGTGGCTAGCAAGATTGGCAAGGGCTCTCGGGTCAAGGTGACAGGTGGTCGCAACGGTGTTGGTTCGGTCGGAACAGTATTCTGGACCGGACCGGACAAGTACAACGAAGACAGCCAGCGTCTAGGCGTCAGAGCCGATGACGGCGAGACCTTGTGGGTCTCGGAGAGCGTTGTTGAGGAAGTGACCGGTTCCGATGCCTCGGAGCCCGAAGCCGGCCCTCCGCCGAACAAGGGCGCACGCGTCAAGTGGACGAACCGCGGCGACACCGGCGAAGGCACCATCTTTTGGGTGGGCGCCAACAAGTCCGGCCCCGGTCACCGAGTTGGGGTTCGCTTAGACGACCAAGAAGACCCTTTGTGGCTCGATGGCCGCCAGATCACGGTCATCGACTCCCCACCCCAGGCCACGTCCGCACTGCCTCGTGGAGCGGGTGGTGGACGTCATCAGAACGACGACGACGAACCTGTCGATATGTACGCGGATGGGGCTGTGCCCGCAGGAATGCCGGTCTGGGACGACGTCCCGGTCGACGAGAGCTTTGCGCCGTCAGAGGACGAAGCCCCGCCACACTTTGACGAAGGGCCGCAGTGGTGATGCCGTCGGGGCGCCCATGAGCGACGTCCAGCCTCCCCCAGTCCGCAGCACCGCGGTCCTTTGCGCAGTTGCTGGGACCAGTGCTCTGGCGATGTGGTGGATGCTCGCGTCCCCTGCCTACGTCTACAGCAACGACGCCTTTGACTACGCTCAGATGGGCGCTCAGCTCGCCAACGGCGACGGCTTCAGTACACTGCAGATCTTCCCACGCCACGTGCCGTTCCTGGCCGAGCGTGGCCTCCTTGACGGCCCGTGGCCAAACCTGCATCGCTACCCTCTGCCTACAGCGCTCAACGGGCTCACAGGACTGTTCACGGGCGATGCACGGTCTGCTGCCCTGTGGCAGTCCGGCCTCACCTACGCGGCAAGCGTGGGGGCCTTCGCATTCGCCGCCCGCCAGTTCGCCCCACTGGCTCTAGCCGCGTTGGGCACGCTCCTCTTTGCCCTCGATCCCACCCAGGTTGGCAGCGCCTTCCTCGGGCTCACCGAAGGCGCAGGCGCGCTGTGGATTCTGCTCATTGTGGGCCTGTGTGCCCGGCCATCCGGCATGACTCGGAGAGATGCAGCCGTGGCGGGCGTAGTGTGCGGACTCGCTTGGCTCACACGCACCCAGCTCGCCGTGCTGCTGCCGCTCGTGTTGCTAATCACAGGCGCGCGACTTCGTGACTGGCGCGCTGTAGGCATCGCCGCGCTGACCGCAGGACTGACGCTGGCTCCATGGATGCTGCACATGGCGTGGCTGACCCACGACCCCTTCTTCTCCTTCTCAACATCGCGAAACCTGGCCCTCAAAGCGGCCCCACACGACATCGACATGCTGCTTCATGCCCCACCCACCACAGCGGGTGTTGTCGCTGAGTGGGGTGACGAGATTTGGCACAAGGTCGTCGACCAGCAACTGTCTCGCGCGTTCTCTGTGCGAAAGCTGCACACGCTCTTCGCAGAGATTCCAGGGTTCGCTCTCATTGCCGCGGGCATTGGAGCGCTCGTCACTGTGCGCAAGAACGCTCCACTCGTCGCATTGAGCGTGGGCATCACGGTGGGGAGCTTCATCGCCGTCAGCTTCGCCTTCCACAGCTCACGCTTCTACGACCCGCTGCGCAGCTTGCCCTACCTGCTGCTGCTCGCGGGTACTGCGGCAGCCGTACGCTGGGTTCATCGGAACATTCCTACGCTCACGCCCTGGAGAACCGGTCTCATCGTCTCGCTGCTCGCTGCGGGAACCTTCGCCCCAGAGATTCGCGAGGGCCCCCTTCCGAGCCGCTACCGCCGCATCAAGCCGGTTCGCGCCGAACCCATCGCCACCCTTGCAACACGCCTCCCCGCAGGTACCGTCGTCGTCAGCGATGTGTCATCGAAAGTGGCTATTCACGCTGGAATGCGTACGATTCGACTGCCCCAAGAACCGGACGACCTGCTGACCTTGGACAGCGAGTACGGTCTGGTGGACGCCGTTGTGTTGTCACGCCGCGTGTTCTCAGACGAAGAGTCCGACCGCACGGTGTTTGCCAACTATTGGAAGTACACCGACGCGGTAGCCAGCCCATCTTTCCAGTCGCGCTGGGACGAAGTGGAGCCGATAGCTGGCGGCCTGCGTATGTTTGTCCGGCGGCAACCCTAGTCTACGGGCAGCCGAAATACGGCACGCTGTCCACTGTATTGCCGGTGACGGTGTTTGGGCCGCTGCCTATCCAACAGGTCACAGGGTCCCCTAGGATGCTCTCGAAGGCGTTGTCGGACACAATACTCGCCCCACTAAACAGGTCCACAGGAGAGCTGGGTGCGTTTCCAGCATGACGAATGGTGCTGTTGGTAATCGAGACATCGCCCCGCACCGAGATGCCATTCCAGAAGCCGGCGCCGGGGCTAGGACCCTCGCCACGGAACTCGACACCAGAGGCCGTCATTGAACCGGTCTGTCCACCAGCAAAGCCAATCTGAAGCTGGGCGCCGGCGGCAAACTCCAGCTGTCCGCTAGCGAGCGAGAGGTCCGTGCCCGATTCCGAGGCCACTGTAAGGCTGTTCTCGATGAGGTAGGGCACGCCGAAGTCCACCCAGACCGAGTCGCGCTTGAGCGTCATGTCGGGGATTCGCACCCGCTCATCATTGTTATCGACAAACGCAACCGTAGACGCCATGCGGGTAACGGCGTCGCTATTCGCAAAGCGCGCAGCACCCCCATTGTTGGAAAACTCGGAACTACTGACGGAGGTCAGGTCACCGAAAGCGTCGACAACCAGCCCGTCTCCGGCCATTGTCGAGACCACTGAGTTGGAGAGCTCTAACGTTCCGTTCCACACGGTGATGCCGTCGCCAGCTCCACCCACCATGAGCAAGTTGTCCGCCACAACCGACGCCTCATCACCACTGATGTACAGCCCAGCATCAAACACGTTGCTCGACCCTGTGTTGCGAATCTCCACATGGGTGAGAGTGGTCGTAGCCTGGTCTTGTTGGACCACCAGCCCAGTCCAATCGCCTGCCGCGGGGACAGCTGCGGATGACGTAAAGACGATGGGTTGCGCCTGTGTGCCGACTGCCACCAGCTGGCCGTCTCCTGCCGCTCCAATGCTGATGCGCTCGCCGTCGTCGACCTGAACCTCCACTCCGGGCTCAATCGTCCACACCACCATCTCTTCCGAGCCGGCGACGTTCGCACCTTGGGTCAATCGGTACGGCAAACCGAGGTTCGACCATGTGGCGGACTCGCTGATGACCAAGCCAGAGACCATCACGTAGGGGTCCACCATGGCCGAGAAGTCGAGCGTTCCGCGGTAGGCGTCCGCACAGTCGAGATGGGTGACCATGGGTGAGCCAACGTCCGAAATAGTGGCGTTGGTAATCGAGATATCGGCGCCCAAAGAGCAGTCGACCACGGTCTCGGAGATATCGGTCGCGGTCAGCCCGGTAATCGTGGGGCTCTCGCCGTCGACCTGAATGCCAATGCCCTGGATGTCAGCCAGCGTGAGGTCGGTCAAGACCGCGTCGTCGCTGCCGAGGACAAGCCCCGCTCCATCTGCGCCGGCGTACTCAATGGTGAGACCGGTCAGCGTGGAACCCGGCGCGTTGTCCAGGACCAAGCCGGCCCAATCTCCGGCTGTGGGTACGGCAACATCCGAGCTCAAGGTCACCCCTTGTGCACCGCCTTCAACGACCAAGCGACCCAAGTCGAGGCTACCGATGATGAGCGACCGACCCGCTCCAAAGCGCACCGTTGTGCCGTCGGCGATGGTCAGCGTTGGCATGGGTGTTCCTTCGACGACGATGTCGCAGGGCACAACCATGTCACCACTCCACGTAGTGTCTACAGTGATGGTGTCGCAGCTGACGAGCGCCTCGCAGCCCTCGTCGACCTCTCCATTGCAGTTGTCATCGATGTTCTGGGCCTGCTGACCGTTGTCGCAGATCTCTTCGGCGCCCGGGTAGCCGTCCGCATCATCGGGCCGGCAGTCCCCGCCCTCCAAGGCGTAGTCGCCACCGGGGGATGTACAGCTGACCGCGGTCACCTCATCAATGCCAAAGCCGTCTTCGTCGGTGTCGAAGTACCAGATGGTCTCTGGGGTCACGTCGGCGTTGCTGTCGTCGCAGTCATCGTCGTTCGCGACTCGGTTGGCCCCCGTCTCACACCCGGTGAGCGCAGCGCTGGGGTCGCCAAAGCCGTCGCCATCCACGTCTGCAAACACGTCTGGCAGACCGTCATCCGCCTCGCCCGAGCAGTCATTGTCGACCCCGTCGCACACTTCTTCGGCACCCGGGTTGCTCATGGCATCCTCTGGCGCGCAGTCTCCCGGCAGCTCCGACCACACACCGGCTGGCGCCTCACAAGCCTGCACCGCCGTGCTCTGTACGCCATAGCCGTCGCTGTCTGTGTCTTCGTAGAAGGTTGCGCTACCCGCCAGGTCGTCGCCACCGTCTTCGCCGTCGCAGTCTGAGTCGATCCCATCACAGCGTTCCGTTGCGCCTGGAAAGATGCCTGTGTTGCCGTCGTCACAGTCACCCTGATCTGCTGAGAAGCCGTCCCCGTCAGCGTCTTGTGAGGGGTCGAGAGCATCTCCATTACAGGCGGCGAGAAGTGCGAGCAGGACGATGGGGCGCATTCGGTCTCCGATTCGAGCGGGGTTGCACGGTACACCGGGTGTACTCGCACGTCAGCGCGCCGCTCCAAACGGTCACGATGCGTCGCATCCCCCGTGCACGTGGTTGCGGCAGCCCCGCGGGTTGGCGACTCAAGGTTACCCGCTATTGGGGAGTTCCCCACACACAAACCCCTCCGGGAGTCTGCAATGTCGCGCTTCTCACGAATGGCCAAGCTTGGCACCCTCGGCGGGAAGGTCGGTGCACGCTGGGTCCAAGAGCGCGTCAACGGCGTCATGGGGCGCGCCGAGTCCGCCCGCGACAAGGTTCGTGTGAAGACCGCTACGGACATCGCCGAGACGCTCGGAACCCTGAAGGGTGCGGCAATGAAGGCCGGACAGCAGCTCGCGATGGCCGCGCAGCACATGGACCTACCGGACGAAATCTTGGCTCCGCTGGCCAAGCTGCACAAGGATGCTGCCCCCATTCCGTTCGAGCGAATCAAAGAGGTCGTAGAAGCCGAGCTGGACAGCCCGCTCGACACGCTGTTTTCGTCCTTCGACCGGATTCCAATTGGTACCGCCAGCTTGGCCCAAGCCCATGCCGCCACCTTGCCAGACGGCACGGCAGTGGTCGTGAAAGTGCTGCACGACGGCGTTCTTGATGGGCTGGACGCCGACCTGATGGCCCTGAAGGCCATTTTGCAGTCCGGACGCCTGTTCGGTCGGCCCAAGAACGAAATCAACGGCCTGTACAAAGAGATTGAGGCACGCCTACGCGAAGAGCTCGACTACTTTCAGGAAGCGGCGAACATTGCCGACTTCCAGCGCGTCTATGGCAACGACCCTCGGGTGCGTATTCCCAAGACCCACCCCAAGTACAGCACCGAGCGCGTGTTGACCATGGACCATCTACCAGGCGTATCGCTGAGCGAATTCGCTAAGACCGCGTCTCCTGAGACCAAGCAGAAAGTCGGTTTGACCCTAGCCGAGCTCTTCTTGGAGATGGCATTCGAGCACCGACTGCTTCACGCCGACCCCCACCCGGGCAACTACCTGTTCGAGCCAGACGGTCGCATTGGTATGATCGACTTTGGATGCGTGAAACGCTTTGATGAGTTCTTCATTGGAACCTACTCAAGCGTTGCACTCAGCGCCTTCAATGGTGACCGCGAAGCCTGCCTTCAGGCGTGCCGAGACATTGGCGCGTGGAAGGGGGATAATCCCCGTGCCGGCGAGCTCATCTGGGAATTCTGTCAAGCCATTGTGACTCCGTTCCAGAGTGGACCGCTGCTGCTCGGCGGGCCGAAAGACACCGTTGTCGAAGACGCCAGTGCGGTGGGCAGAGAGCTGTGGAAGTTCAACGAAATCGGAGGGTCCTCCTCCATGGTCTTCCTGCACCGAACACTCGGCGGCCTGTACACCTTGGCCCGGTCCCTAGACGTTGAGACAGACTTCAAGCCCATGCTTCTCAAGTCCTTCGGACGCGCAGTGGCCCGTGCTGACGGCACACTCGAAGAGTAGCGCTACTCTTCCGTCACCACGCACGACTGAACCACCAGGCCGCACGCCGAGCCTTGTTGGGTCACCGGCACCGTGACCGCAGCCCAGAACACCTGGCCGTCAGGACAGTTCGCTGTACACGTTCCAGTCGGGTCGATTGCAGAGGCGAGCAGGACGGGCTTGCCGTCGCGGTCGAAGACGGTGACGCTGCTGTCGCTAAAGCCGCACGTCTCCGGTGCCCACGCCGTCGCAAACAACACGGCACTCTGGCTAAAGTCTACCGCTGCCAAGGGCTGACCTACAAAGTCCTGAATCGCCTGATAGGCGACCGGGTCTGTGATGCGTCCGACGGGAAGGTCTCTAGGCGGGTCCACTGCCAATACGCCGGCCCCCAGCTCCGTCGTCTCCCCCGCATAGACGCTGACCGCGCTCAGCTCCGCCTGAGTACAGTCTCCAACCAATGAGTACGGCGGCAGCGTAGGTTTCGTTCGGCACGCACTCAACACGACTAGCAGCATCATCCAGCGCATGGTCCCCCCGGGTACTCGGTAGTCGCTGGAACCGTTCGGCCGCACCAAGCCGACGAGCAAGCATACCGCGACGTCCTACCCAAGCGCTAGGTCGGACACCTGGGACGAGGGCCTCCAGGTCTCCCGAACCAACGACGGTCCCAACCGGGTCCTGCTCGACGGCGGCGGTGGAACCACACGGTGTACCCGGCGGCGCCCTACTCGAACGCGAGTGACGGGTATTGGCCGTCTACCAAGACCCAAGGTCCCGTCCAGGCGATGAACGCAGGATTGCTGGGGTCTTGAAGCTCACTCGTTGTCATGCGGGTACCCCCTGCCGAATGGAGGGTTCCCGTGACATCGGTATCCCAGAAGGAATCGACGACGGTCACCGGCTCCGGGTCCCAAGAGACCACACCACTTGTGCCAATGCCGCTGTGCGTTGTGCTCGCCGTCATGGGGCTGGCCGAGAATGAGCGACGAACGATGGGTCCAGAGCCTCCATACGTCTCCCCAACAATGCCGCCGACCCAGTGAACTCCAGTGAGCACGCCGTCACTGTAGCAGTCCTCAATGATGCCACCTGACTGGATGGACGCCACGCCACCGAGACGGGAGCCGGCAGTGATGTTCATGTGCGAGGCGCAGCCAGACAGGCGGCCGCCGGAAACATGCTGAGCGATTCCGCCAACCTTCCACGAGACTCCGGCGTCGATATCGCCAAAACTAACCAGCTTCTCGCACAGTCCGCGGCATGTATTGACCACACCCGCAACAAATCCAATCTCCCCATGGCTGACGATGTTCCCGTCGAAGACCACGTCAGACAGTGTGGCACCTGCACCCACCGTTCCTACGACCCCAGAGATGAAACCATCGGTGCCTGTCACCGACGCGTCCGTCACACGAATCCGCTCGACAACCGCCCCGTCTATGACCGCAAGCGCCAGAACCGCTTCCCCCTGCCCAGCGTTCAGCACGGGACGGAGGATGTTCAGATCATGAACATGGCCTCCCTCCAGCCGGCGAATGAGGGCCAGCTGCCCAGCCGGGTCAGTGTGCGACCAGTCAGAAAGCGTGTAGTTGGCACCGTCAAGAACACCGCTAAACACAGGGATTGGAGCGAGCGACGCGGCAGACAGATCAATGTCGCTGTACAGACGGAACGCGGCCTCTGGAGCGGTTCGTATGGCGTCGAACTGGTCAACAGAACACAGACGCCAAGGCTCAGCGGATGTTCCGTCTCCGCCACCGAAGGGAGTGCCGAGCGGGTCGCAGCCCACGACATCTGGGGCCGCGACAGTGACGCTTACTTCAATCGAGCCCGCCTCTGGGGCATCTGTGTGGACGACAATGAGCCCCGAGGCGTCAGCAGAGTCCGTTCCGACCCAAGACACCGTGATGGTGGTTGATTGACCGGGTTCCACAACCCGAAGCGGCGCATCGGAGACGATGAATCGGTCTTCGGCTAAGAACACCTCGATGTTCTCGATGAGCAAGTCGTCGCCACCGATATTGGCCACCACAACGTCTTGGCTGCTGCCAATCTGTGGACTGTCGAAGTGGAGAGAGGTTGGCGTCACGGACAACACGGCCACCGGCGCCTCGGCCTGAACATCCGGCAAGTTGGTGATGCCGACATCTGTGTCACATCCGATAAACAACAATAGCGCTGGAAGTATGAGCCGCGGCATTGAAGCCTCCGTTTGATTCGTACACCCACCTCATACATCGACACCCTCATATCGTAATCCTACGCGAGTCCTACACACCGCTACCATCGGGGTTTCGGTGGCGATTAGTGTCGGGAACCATTAGGTCCAGAGCATCTTCGGGGGAAGAAACATGACTCGCTTTGTAGGCCTGTGAGCCTTGGTTGTTGCTGGATGTGCCACAGAAATTGAGGCACCTCAAGAAACCCTTCAGCCGCAGCGTGTGCGTGTCGGAGTCTCCGCGCAGCAGGGGTCATTCCTCTCCTTCCACCTTCTGGCGACAGACGGCAGCGCCGCCATTCCGTGTGATGAAGGCAGCATCGAAGCCGCCATCCGCTACCGCCGACCGGGCGCCGACTGGGCAGACCTTCCCCAAGGCACCGTGACCGCTCGCTGTACGGAAGCCGCCAACGGAGACGTTGCTCTAGTCTTGGACAACTCGGGCTCTGAGTCCGGCTACGTGCCCTCGGTACAAGCCGGCGCCCAGACCATGGTTGACGGCGTTCTTGGCCAAGGCGGCCAAGCGTCGCTGGTTCGCGTCAGTACCAACTCGGAAGTCCTGTCCCCCGTCACAGATGACGCTGCCGCGCTCACCGCAGCCATTGATGGTCTGGCGAGCACCAACGGATGGACCGCTCTGTATGACGGCGTGCGCATGGGCAACGAGACCCTCGGCGGCGCAGTTCAAGACCGTCAGGTCGCTGGCATCTGGCCGGACCTAGACACCTTCTGCTCGGCCCAAGAGCCCCTCGGCATCGTCGCCTTCACGGATGGCCGCGAGAACAACTCCGCCGAACAGCAGGACTACGACAAGGACCGCTACCCAGGAGACGGCCTGGATACGCGCCTGACAGACCTGTACAACCTGCGCGTCATGGGTGTCACCACGCCCATCTACACCGTGGGCTTGGGCGACGAACCCGACCACGCAGCACTCGCGGAGCTCGCCTCCGTCACCGGTGGCCGGCACGTTCGCGTTGATGAGCCGTCGCAGGTTGAGGGCGTGTTCGCTGACTTCACCGACTACTTCTCCAGTACCTCACAGGTCTGTGCTGCCATGCCAAGCGCTGCCTGCGGCACTCTGGAAGTCGAGCTGAACTGGACATGGACCCGCGGCGAAGAGGTTGTCACCGGAACCGAGCTGAGCACCGTCACTGCCCCCTGCCCCGCAGACCAGCAACAGCAGGTCGGTCGGATGGTCACGTTCATCCTCACGATTAGCAAGCCAAGTATCGGAGAAACCACCTCACAGCGCTTGGTCACCAATGCGGTTGATTGGGTCGCCCCAATCGAAGACCCGAAGGTGCTCGTCGTCTTGGATGACGGCCGTCGCTTTGAGTTCCCCACCGACCCCGGCTTTGTGGAAGACACGCTACTCGCCACTGGCTTGAGCGTCGATGTCCTCGAAGAACCGGAGCAGGGAATCCAGCCCGCAGACCTCGTAGGCTACGACGTCGTCTGGTTCAGCAACCCAGGCTGGCCCGTCGATGACCTCGCCAGCCGTGACACGTTGCTCCAGTTTCAAGCTCTCGGAGGCGGCTTGGTTCTCCAGGGTGACGACATCACCTGGGCATTGGGCCAGGCATTCACCATGACGCCGCTGACCAAGCTTGAGCATGTGAACAACGGCACACCGTACTGTGGCGTACGCATCAACAACAACACTGGCAACGCGTACGAAGTCACCATGGGTTCAGACCACCCGGTACTTGCCGGTCTTGAGGGAACAACCTTCCTCTACACAGATGACATCGACGTCACCACACCGGCCAACGTCGGTGAGCAGGTCCTGGCCACAGCGAACTTGCCCGGCGGCTCCGAGTGCCCAAGTCACCCCGCCATCGTTGTGTTCGACCCGGCCGGTCAGTAGAGACTACTCACCGCGTCCCGGGTAGGGACGCGCTTGTTTGACGTACAGGATGGGCTCTTGGTCCAGGCCATCGTCGTCAAACTTGAACTCCGTGTCCATGGCGTAGAACACGGCACTTCCGTACGCCGGGGCGAAGTAGTTGTGAACGGCACGTAGGGCTCCACCGAGCTCAAATGTCTGTGCATCGGACAAGACGGTCTCGCCGTCAGCAATCAGGCTGCTGTGCGCCAGATAGACACTCGGCTGACCGGGCAGGTCGAAGTAGTACAAAAACTGGTCGCTGATGACGCCCGGTTCTGGCTCGACCACCGACTCTTCGCCCTGCTGCACGTTGACGTAGAAGGCCGGCTCTAGCCCAGACGGGTTGAACAGATTCGCCGTAATCGCAACGCCGTTGGCCTCTTCATCCGGGAAGGAACGGTGTGACAGCAGAGCCATGCCGACCTGCGTATGGTCAATGCCCCAGTACTCCCGCTCCTCAAAGGCGCGCTGGCCCCACACGCTCGCCCAGACCTTCTTCATGGCCTCGTCCACGGGCTTGTCTGGGTCTGTGGGGTCGCCCGTCTTGGATGTGTACAATCCCGCTCCTGTGAAGGTGCCGAGGTCCTCCGCATTGGTGCTGGAGCGGAACCGCATACGGGTGGTTCCGTAGGGGCCGTCCAAGATCTTGGCGGTGATTTCCGCCAGCAAGTCCGCATCGATTGGCGCGTCGGTGATGGCGTCGCGGAGGGACTGTAGCTGGACGGCGCGTACTGCTGGGTCCGAGCGAAAGGCGTCGTCCGCAAGCATCTCATCGACCCTGTCCCACAGGTCGTGGGTCAGCATGTGCTCGTTGTAGTAGTACACCGGAATCGCGAAGCCAGGTGGCGCCGGAACGGTGTCTCCGATCAAGGACAAACCACCATAGTGAGCCGCCTTTCCACCGAAAGCCGGCACTGCTTCCGACAAGGCCACGGACAAGGACTGTCCTTCAAGATTCAAGAGGTCAACGTCGTCAGTAATGGCGGTGACGGCCAGGTTCATTGTGCCAATATCAAGCGGATCGGGCCGATTTTCGAGCCACCAGGCGTCCGCTTCCGCAAGGGTGACCTCTTGTACGGTCCAGTCGTTCGCGCTCACGGTCAGCCGAACCCAAGCACCATCCAACGCGCGCAGCTCTTCGTTGTCGAAGGCACCGCGCAACGCCATGTTCGGAGTGCCCCGGTTCTGGGACAACACATTGATGTGCGACAGCGGCGTCTGAAACGCACCAGTAATGATGCCTGCAACCACCGAGATGTCGTTGGGAATCGCGTCGAGGACCACCAGCTCACGCGGATTGACGAAGGACTCGTCAACGTCTGCAGCACGGTGAAACGACAGCTGAGCGACCGTCTCGCCCAGGTTCAGCGGCTGGTAGTCGATGCCGTCGAACAGCTCGTCCGTCGTGATGATGGGGATGTCATCGGGAAGGTCCACCGTGTTTCGCAGGACAACGTCCGACGAGGGGTGCAGCATGAGGTCCGCCCCCATCCACGCGTTGTCCCGAATCGCGTCGAAGGCCATCTCAATCATCTCAACACTGGCGGTGTCGTACGGCGCTAGCTCGTAGGTCCACACATCCGGCCCCGCGTAGTAGGTCACGGCCCCCAACACGAAACGACGGTCCGGACTGGTGTACTCAGTCTGGTTAAACGTGGAGAGTTCGGGAACAAACGGCAGCCCGCCACCGGACAGGTTGGCCGACGCGAAGTCCCAGTGAATCGGGTAGCGAGTGCTGTTCATGAAGTACAGCGCGTTGCTGTCAGAGCGGTCAACAAGGGTCTTGGCCGAGCGAGCGCCCGGAATGCTGGCGTCCAACGGAGCTGCCGCCAGCGCGTCAAAGTCCTCTGGGCAGCCCAACCGGGAGGCGGAATCGGGCTGCTCGCCGTCTTCAATCTCACAGACCAGCGGCCCATCGGTATCCGGGTCCACAGTGTCGTTGTCTGGGCCAGGGCATGCCGAAAGAACGGCAGTCAATGAGATGGCAGTTAGGCGGCGCATGCAGTCTCCAGCATAGAGTATGGCCTTAGGGCGCGTGGACCGTCATCGCCGGAAACGTGAGCGGACGCGAGCGAAGCGTTCACTTTGGGTCTACGGTGATCGACATCGTCCCCTGTATGCAATCGAAGGTCATGTGAAAGCCCAGCTCATCCTCTCGCTGCTTCTCCTAGCCGCCTGCCCAGCTCCAGCCCTAGACACCGACACGGACACCGACACCGACTCGGGTACCTCCGAACCCCTCGACCCACCCGAGGGAGATGCAGCAACCGTGGAGCTTGCCGGCGATTGTGCCTTGACTGACCACTATGGCGAGTTCACCATCTCCGACTTTGACACGTACACGGTCGTCGATGGCGCCGTCACCAACGGCGTTGTTCCCGTAACAATCACCCCAGAAGTATCGGCTGAAGGAGACTGTCGACTGTTGGTTCGCAACAATCCCTTCTGTGAAGGAGGGTGTGCGCCTGACGAGACCTGCGACTTCGACGGGATCTGCTTGCCATACCCAGAGGCACAAGACCTAGGTCAAGTCACTGTTGCAGGCCTTCGTGTCGATGTCCGAATGGACCCTGTGCAACCAGGGTTTCGCTACTTCAACACCTCACTTCCCCACCCCGCGTTTGAAGCGGGAGACCTGCTTCAGCTTCGCGCCGACAGCGCCGAGGATGGCGCGTTCGACCTACACGGCATTGGGGTTGAGCCCCTCGTGATGCCCGCGAGTGAGTGGCTGATGGCTCGTGGCGTAGACATGCAGGTCGCCTGGACACCCGCCGCAGGGCGCGCACACGTGCAGCTAGCCATGCGCATTGACCAGCACGGCGCCTCACCAGCAACCGTCTTCTGCGACTTTGATGACGACGGCAACGGCACCATCCCAGCGGCCATCGTGGATGACCTTATCGATGCCGGCGTCACCGGCTTTCCTAGCGGCTCGCTGTCCCGTCGAACCGTCGACAACGCACAAACGGGCGGTGGATGCGTGGACCTCATCACCCAGTCCCAAAGAACTCCGAGTGTGCGGGTATCCGGCTTCACTCCCTGCAATAGCCAAGATGATTGCCCGGAAGGTCTGACCTGTGACACCGTCAATCAGGTCTGCGAGTAATGCCGTGAATCGTTCCGGCCGTAGGCAAGTAATTGAGGGCCAGTCCCCAAGGGCGATTCGCTGTTGGTCTCACCGATTCAGGACCTCACCGTCCCAATCTTTGCCAGGAATGCCCAAAACAATCTCCTGAACTTGGTTGTCGCTGTACGGCATGGTCATGTACAGAGCGTCTTCTCGCCACCCGTCTTCCCCGCTGCCCCACAACAACGCATGTCCGTACTCGGACCTGCCCTCATTGTCTCCATACGGGTATTGCCAGTCGATAAGGGTCGTCACAGCTCCGAGCGGTGTGATTCGGTACAGGTTGGTCGTCCGAAAGTCGGCCACGTACAGATTCCCACACACATCAACGCCCATGGTGTCATGCCAGCCAAGGCCAAGTGCGCTCACCAGGACCGATGGTTCGGTTGAAAACCGCTGAGCTCCGTCTACGGTCCACTCAAAAACGGGAGCCAGGTGCGGATCAACACCTTCCTCTGTGTAAGAAATGACTCCCGCGTAGAAGCGGTCATTGCCCAGACCAAAACCGATGGCATGGGGCTCACTTCCTAGCGTTGCGTCCACGCTGCCGAGCACCTCAACGGTTCCATCTGCGGGGTCCACTCGGGAGATGCCGCGCCACCCAGATGTGTAGATGAAGCCGTCGGGTCCAAGCACCACCCCATAGGCAAACAGGTCGCCTACCAACAACTCTCGCCCTCCTTCTTCCGAGAGCTTCCACAGGGCGCCATTCTCGGCCGCGGACACCACCAGCTCACCCGAGGGCAAGAAAGCGATCTGCTCAAGCTCCCCTAAGCCCGGAATCCAGATCTCTCGGGTTCCATCGGACTGGGTTCGAATCAAGGCATTGCCATCGCTTCCCACCAACCGGCCCGAGCTATCGAAGGCAAGTCCGTGGTAGCCGCTTGCACCGGGAACCACACGCGTCTGGGTGGGTTCGTCGGGCAGTGCGGCACAGTCGTAGATGGTCTCAGGGGCGTCGGTACCGTCCGTGCCGCCACCGCTGTCCGAGTCCTGATCTGCAGGACACGCCACCAACAAGAGCAGCGCGGAAATCGGCAGTCGCATGGAGTCTCCACAGGGTGGACTATACGAGTGTATACACCACGTTGCATCCCCGAAAGAATCAAAGAGAAGGAGGAAGACAGAGCACAGTCTTCGGAAGAGCCACTCTCCAAAAACTCCTTTGATACCTTGCATACGCAAATGTCTGCTTGCAGGTCATGGCGAAGGTCCCGCACAATGATGCGATGCTTTCCTAGCAGTCGATTGGATTCGTGGTAAGACCCCGCCATATCGGAGTTCCCTATGTCCAGTCTTCTACTCATTGCTGCTCTGACCACCGCCGCCAACGCCCAAGATGGCGGATTCGATGGCCACGGCTACACCCAGGTGCCATCCGACGGCGACGTGACCGATGCGGTCAATCTCTGGGTTCCCGAAGCCCAAGAATCCGGTACCTGGGGCATCGAAGCACTCTTCGAGTACTCGAAGAACAACGTCGTGCTCATTCGCGGCGCAGGCGACAACGAGAGCCGTACTTCGCTGCTCACCAACACGGTGGGCGTGAATCTCGGTGGTCATGTCTCGCTACACGAACGCATCGCAGCCGGTCTCTCCATGCCCCTCTGGTTCACCGCAGGTGGTGACATGGGTGACGGCGGCCCAACGGTCGGTGACTTGCGCCTTGCCGTGCCCGTCGGAATTGTCCTACGCGACCCCGATGCATCAAGCTTCGGCCTGTCCGTGGTTCCCGCCCTTCGGTTGCCAACGGGCAACAACGACCGTCTCCTTGGCGACCCAGGTGTGGGCGGCGAAATCATCCTCGCTCCAGGCTGGGGCAACGACACCTGGTCCATCACCGGCAACATCGGTGCTGGATTCGGTTCAAGCGAGCCGTTCGAAAACCTCAACCCAGGCAACCACCTCATGCTGGGATTGGCCGGTGGCTGGCACTTCGAGGACCGCTACGGCATTCAGGTTGAGGCCTGGATGAATCCCGCTCTCAAGGGAAGCGAAGTCAGCGGCAAGGGCAGCCCCGGAGAAATCGCGCTCTCCGCACGTGGCAAGCTGCTCGACGCCCTCACCGGAACTCTGTCCCTTCAGACAGCAGTGACCCCGGGTGCCGGTGCGAGCCAGTTCCGTCTGCTGGCGGGCGTGGTCGTCAACAACAAGGGCAGGGCAATGGACACGGATAGAGACGGTATCGTCGACGACATCGACGTCTGTCCAACCGAGCCCGAGACCGCCAACAACTACAAGGATGACGACGGCTGTCCTGACCAACTGGCCAGCCTGGCTGTCACCGTTCTCAACCCGAACAACGACCCAATGCCAGGTGTTGAAGTCCGCGTAGACGGCGTCATGCTCGGAGTCACGGATGACAGCGGACAGCTGATGGTGAGCGACCGTATTCCCGGCAACGCCGAAATCACAGTCACCGACCCAACCGGACAGACCGAGTCCGAGACGCAGACCATGGACCTACCCGAAGGAAGCAGCAATGCAGAGTTTGGACAGATCTGGCGTCCAGGCACCATCATGATCATGGCCCGCGACGGCAGCGGTGATCCGGTAGACGCCGCTATCTCCTGGACTGGAGACGAAGGCACGGGCGACGGCATGCTCGGGGCAGACGGCAACGAGATTCTCGTGCTCGGACCAGGAACGTGGGACCTGTTCGCCCGCGCAGACGGATTCCGCCCGGAACGACGCGCAGTAGAGCTCGCTCCCAATGAGCACTCCTTGCAGGTCATTGAGCTGTCGCTCATCCCTGCAACAACCGTTGTGACCGAGACGTCCATCGTCATCTTGGAAGCGATCAACTTTGAAGTGAACTCGGCTGAGATCACAGCGGAATCGCAGGTAATCGTTGAAGAAGTCGCGACCAACTTGCTCCTCACGCCAGAGATTGTGAACCTTGAAGTGCAAGGCCACACCGATAGCCAGGGCAGCAGCTCGTACAACCGCGACCTGTCTCAGCGACGCGTTGACAGTGTGATGGCGGCCATGGTCTCTCGCGGCGTAGCAACGAGCCGATTGAGTGCTGTTGGGTTCGGTGAAGACTGCTCCATTGCGAACAATGGAACCGTCGCCGGTCGTGCCAAGAACCGCCGCGTGCAGTTCTTCATCACCGATCCCGCTCCAGCAGACGGCGTTCCTTGCCATGACGGCCGCCCGGGACAGGATAGCGTTGAGAGTATTCAACTCGATCGTCAGGTTGAAGTAGAGCAATAAGCGAGGCGTCGCAGCCCCACGACGCAACGGACCAGTCACTGGACAGGCCGTTGTGTCGAGGTCGCCGCCTTACCAGTCCCCCCTCGTACTACTGGGCAGTGTCCGCCATCTCCAGGCCCGCGCCTTGGCCGGGCAGCATGAACCCGAAGTCCAGTGTGACAGGGTCGCTCGCCGTGAGCAGCGCGCGGAAGGTCAACCGCCGATTGCTGATGACCACCTCTGCTCCCCGCGCATGGGTTGCCAGAGTGGGCTCATCTGTCTTGTCCACGAACGGAACATCTTCAAAGACCTCCAAGTGCACAGGCTCACTACGCACGGACCGTACTTTGGTCTCGTAGACGACACTGCCGGGATGATGCCCATCCTGCTCAATGCGGCGCCTAGCAACCACAAAGCCCTTGGCTGCTCCCAGACCAACCCGGCACCGTTCGCCAGGTTCAATGGCTGACAGGTGGCCATGCCCCACCAATTCATCATCCACCAGCACACGCGAAGGGCCCGGTGGTAGCGGAGGCCCGGACCATGCCGTGATCTCAGCCATCTGAAACACGCGAGGGTCGATCCGCGGATTCGCGACAAACAGCATGTTGCAACTGGTGATCCAGGCCTTGAGAGTAAGCCGCAACGGCTCGCCCCAGCGCAGATCATGACGCCCTGGAATCTCAAACACCTGATCGGAGTCCTCGGACACGACGGGGACCATCCAGTCTGTGACACTCTCAGCGTTCTGGGCAATCGGCCAGCTGGACGCCGGGGGAGCCAATCGCGGCTCCGGCTCACCGAGCTCAACCGACAGTTGCACGTTTCGCCAGTCATCCTGGGTGGTCTGTGCAATCTGTCCCAACAGCGAAATGGCGACCGACTCGCCGTCGTCGCTCGACAAGTCGACATCGTACGACAGGTCCCACGTCACTTGCGAGCTGGCGTATCGGGCACGAAGGCGGACAACTCTCTCGGTACTCGTGAAGTGAACGCGCAGTCGAGGTCCGGTGCCCACTGTGGACTCGGCGCGGACAAGTAGCTCGTGCAATTCGTCTTCAAGTCGCGCCCCCTCCTCCCGTAGCTGACGCACCTTTGCGTCATAGGCGCCACGCAGGCGACTCAACCCGCCTGTCCGCGAGTTCGAACCGCTGCGGCCAGAGGGCGAAGCACGGAACACAAGACTCGACTGGGTGGAGCTTGCATCCACCAATGTCCGAAAGTCATTCTCCAGCCCGTCGAAGGTAGCCAAGACGTCCTGAATCCGAGTCAGGTCCGACCAGTCGTCGCTGGTACCTACCTCATAGACAAACGACTTGATGGTCACGCCGGCAGTATCCGCCGTCAACTGGATTCGGCGCGGGTCAAGGTCTGCTGGAAAACCAGTCAGAACAACGTCTGTCGGCTCACCAATCTGGACTCGCGGCATGCGATGCATGCGCTCTACCCAAGCACCACTCGGACGTAGCAAGACGCGGTCGACGGTGGTGTTGCTCCGAACGGTGTCGCGAGCGGTTCGGGCCTTATCCAGCGCATCGATGCGCTCTTGGAGGTCCTGGCGCGAGAAACTGGACAGAAAGCTCTTAGACTCGTCGACCTGCGACTCGTCTACCGGACGGATGCACAACGTCAGGGTCTCACCCGACGGCGTGCTGAGTCTCAATACGGCGGTGGCGCCGCTCGTCTCTTCTGACAGCGCGAAGTCACCTTGAACCGAGTCGCGCAGAGCGAACTCCAACGCATCACCGTCCAGCGTTCGAGAGACGAGTAAGACGGCTGGCACGTCAATGCGGGGCAACGCGATGGTGTCGAGCGAATGCCCACCAATGCTGACGCCAAGTTGGTCGTCGTACAACGTACCTAGCGAGACATCCGGCGCTCCGACCGTTCGCAATTCCACATGCGCCACCGCGCGAGACCGACTCGTCGCACCCGCCCATAAGTACGGAGCGACCACGGTCACAAACTGCCCGGGGTCCAGCTCAAACTCACCCAGTTCCGCACCATCCGTCACCAAACGCACATTCAGTCGAACGTCTGGACGGCCGGGCTGAAGGGACCAAGCCGCACGGAACGCGCGACGAACCCGGGCCACCCAAGGCTCCCCATTGACGTTGAGCGTTCGTGCGCGGTCCTGCCGATTCAGCACGATAACGACGTCGGTAAACAGAGTCGGATGTTTGGCCAAGTGCGCCTTGAGGCCTCCAGTACCGCCGGTACCCGGATTCCAAAGCATCTCGGGATTTTGCACCACGCTGCCGGCCGTTTGTCCGAACATGGACGTGGCCATGGGATGACCGACATCGGTGTTTCGAGCACGTCCTGTCAGCCGCTGAAACCAACTCATTCGTTGTCCCATGGGTCGATAAGGTCGGGCTCTGGGGTTCCCCAATCATCACTCGGTGCCGGCGTCACCGGAGCCGGTGCAGGTGCAGCAACTGGAACGAGTGCTGGAGGGGGTGCTGGCGCGGGAGCAGGAGCAGGACGTGGACGTGGACGTGGACGTGGACGTGGAGACACCACAGCAGGGGCCGGAGTAGGTTCCTGCGCGGCGTCCGGTTGGACCTGTGCTTCCGTGTCCGTTTCAGGCTCAGCCTCGCTGTCCTGGCCCGCCTCGGTACCCACCCCAGCTTCGGTATCGACGCCGGCCGGAGCCAACGCAGCGCCGAGGTCTCCCTCAACCGGAGCCGGCGGTTCATCACCACCACCGCCACCACCGAACATCGAGTAGCTACCGCACAACACGATAGCCAAAACGATCAACACACCCGCGACCACAAAGGGCAACGGACCGCGACCGCCTCCACCAGCCGTCGACATAGGCATGACGCCGCCCGTCACACTGACCGAAGCGCCAGGGTCCGCCGTGTCACTCAACAACTCAACGAGACCCATTGGGAGGACCAAGTGCCCGTTCTCAATACTCAATCGTAGGTCTGACGCCGCTCCACGAAGCTCGAGACGGCAGGCGCGTAGAGCCTTCGCAAGCTCCGCGGCAGTTGCAAATCGCTCGCTCGGGTCCTTCTTCAAGCAGGTCATCGTGACCCACTCCAACGAGGCAGACAGGTCGTGGTTCGGAGCCACATCCCTGAACATCCGCGGCTCAACATTCAAGTGGCAGTTCAGCAGACCCATCGTGCTGGACTGCGCGAAGACAGCATTTGCTGTCAGCATCTCAAAGAGCACGACACCAAGCGCGTAGATGTCCGTACGCGGAGTGACCGGGCGTCCTTCGATTTGCTCGGGCGACATGTAGCGGGGAGAACCGACGAGCGTGTTGGTCTGGCTTACGATGGAGCCTTCGCCCCGAGTGTCCTTAGCAAGTCCAAAATCGAGGATTCGAACAAAGTCCTGTCCCCTACTGGGCGAGCTGACCAACAGGTTGGAGGGCTTCAAATCTCGATGAATCAACCCTTCGTTGTGAGCCGACTGCAAACCACCACACACTTGCAGCAAAATCTCGATCGCGCGCCAAGCGGGCATGGGCTCACCGGCGCTGATTAGGTCTTTGAGCGGAACCCCCTTCAACAACTCCATGGCGATGAAGCACTGACCGTTGGCTTCTCCGTGCTCGAAAATGCGCACCGTGTTCGGGTGGGTCAGCTTTGCGGACAGCGCAGCTTCCTTAAAAAAGCGCTCGCGGAACTCTTGGCCCTCGGTCCCATGCGGGACACTCAGCACCTTCACCGCAACTTCTCGCCCCAAAGGAATCTGCTCAGCCCGATACACACGGCTCTGACCACCCGTCGCTATCAACGACAGGATGCGGAAACGCTCGGCGAGCTTTGTCCCAATGAGTGGATCTGGTGGTCGTGGTTCCGACATGACTGTTCCGTTTCGGTTCGATGGGGGCAGAGTGTAGCGACAAATGGAGGACGACGCCGGACTCGGCTTCCACTTGTACCACCAAAAAAGTGCATGTGAGCCACCTTGCCGAAGAAAAATTTTCTCAACTTCCCATTACAACCCATGCAGGCGTTGTCGAATGGCGCAGGCGAGGCCCATCGCGCCTGCTCCGAGAGTGACAGCAGTGATGCTCATCAGCGATCAACGACACCCCATTTCCGTGTTTGGTCGTGCCGAACCTCGATTGGGCGTAAGATCGTCACTAAACTCATCAGTCAATCCTCCGATTCGTCTTCGAGTTCCTAGCGTGCCCGAGCTGCTCCGCGCACAGATTTCGCTATGCTTTACAGACTTGACCGGCTAGACGCAGTAATTTGCCCTGTTAGGCAGATGAAAGTAAGTGAAAATTACCGCTTTTCCCCAAAAAGTTCCCGCCTCCGAAGACCTTTCAATCGTCGAAAACTCTACTCAACCGGCCATGTTCGTCTGCGAACGTAGGGCCAGTCGGGCTTCGCGCAGATGGGAGCAAGGGTAGCCGAATCTGAAGAACAGTCGGTGAAAATTTTTCATCTTTCCTCAATGAGGGTATACCCATCGCCAAGACGAAGGATTCCAATGCGTACCTGTTTCATACTCTTCGCCCTCACGTCCACTGCGTGGGCCCAAGCCCCACAGCCCACAGAGCCGGCAACACCGTCCTCTGAAACATCCGAAGATGCTGACCAATCGCGAGCTCGTGAGCTTTACCAGAATGGTCAAGACCTCTACGACGAAGGCTCCTACGGGCCAGCAATCGGGGCGTTTCAAGAAGCGTACCGGCTGTCGGGTCGCAAGGCACTTTTATTCAACATCGGAAATGCGCAAGAGCGCCAAGGCGAGTTGGACGCCGCCCTGTCGAGCTTCAACGAGTACCGGGCTTTCGCCCCCGCAGAGGAGCGAGAGAGTCTTTCACGACGGGTCTCAGCTCTTCAGCGTCGCATCTCTGAGCGAGACGCCGCTACAGCAGCAGCCGTGCCCACTCTCTCCCCCGACGCCGTTCCCGAACGTCCGCCCATCGAGAGTGTGGGTCGCAGCCCCGGCCGTCTCATGACTCCTATCGGTGGAGCCGCGGCCGTTGCGTTCGGCACCGTCGCCGCGGTGACATTCGCGCAGGGCTCCAAGTGGGAAGACGAAGGCAACCGCGACGCTTGGGACACCTGGCGTCCCGTCAACAATGCCTCGGTCATTCTTGCAGGCACCGGTGCCGCTGTTGCCTTGACCGGACTGCTGTTGCCGAAGAAGAAGGCCCGTGCCCAAGCGCGCGCCGCGCAGTTCGAACAACCCCTCCCCGTCGCCCGTCAGTAGAGGCAAACCGCATGAACACCCGAATTCTCACCCTCGCGACCCTCTCCCTCACCGCATGCCTAGGCCCTTGGCCGGGTACCGATGACACCACCGAGGTCATCACTCCAGACGACGCCGTGCTCGGCTTCGTCTACTCCAGCGCACAGAACGACGGCGGCTGGGCACAAACCCACCACGAAGCCGCAACCGCCACCGCGGAGACCTTTGATATTCCGCTTGAGTTCCGTCCAGCCGTTCAAAGCGCGGACGTCACTGCAGCGATCGAGTCGCTCATCAACGACGACGGTGCCACCATCGTCTACACAACGTCCTCTGGCTACATTGGAGCCACCCTCCAGGCTGCAATCGACTACCCAGACGTCGACTTCTTCAGCTGTTGCGGAAAGGCCGAGAGCGCTAACCTACAGTCGTACTTCGGCCGCATGTATCAGCCGATCTACCTCGCCGGCTACATCGCAGGGGCACAGAGCTGCACCGAGCAGCTCGGCGTGGTTGCGGCGCTGCCACTTCCACAGTTCATTCGCCACATCAACGCGTTTACCCTCGGCGCACAAGCAGCCAATCCGAACATCAAGGTAGACGTCCGCTACGTGGGTGCATTCTTCAACCCGCAGGTGGAAGGCGACCTCGCCGAAGAGCTCATGGACAACGGTGCAGACGTCATCTTGGCCCAGAGCAACAGCACCGAGCCCCTACTCCGTCGCGTCGGCGAGACTATCGATTGCGACGGTGAGGACACTCCCATCTGGCGCGTCGGCTACCACAGCCCAGATGCCTGCGACGCCAACCCGACCCAATGCCTGACCTCCGCACACTGGCGCTGGGAGTCGCTGTACGAGTCCCAGGTTCAATCGGTCTTTGACGGAGCCCTCGACCCAACCGATAACGAATGGCATTCACTCGAAGACTCGAACCAGTCCGTCGTGGACTTGGCGCCGGTCAACGCATCCGTGTCCGCACAGATTCGTGGAGATCAGGCAGCACTGCGCCAAGACTTGGTCGCGAACCCGCAGCTTCCGTTTGTTGGGCCGCTCGATGACAACACCGGCGCGCGACAAATCAATGCGGGCCAGGTGCTGTCCGATGAGGAACTCGACCGGATGTGCTACTTCGTAGAAGGAGTCATCGACACGTCCATCGGCGAAGATGCTGCCGCCGTCGTGCCCAGCTCCTGTAATCCTATCTAGCGAGGAAGAGACGCATGCTCATTTGGTTGATTGCTCTTAGCCAAGCGAGCGAGCTGCTCTCAGGTCCGTTCCTCCAGTCCGCAACCCCAACAAGCGTGGTGGTGGTCTGGGAGACGGACGACAACGCACCTGGTGAGGTCAACTTCGGCGCTACAGCGGCGCTGGGTACCCTCACCACGAGCACGCTGTCCACCAGCAGTGTCGGTACCACTCTGCATCAAGCGACCGCACAGGTAGACACACCCGGTGGCCCACTATTCTACGCCATCTCCGGTGATGGATACGACTCTGAGCCCGTGTCTGTCGACCTCATCGACAACACCACTGCGGCACGCTTCGTCGCCATGAGCGACATGCAGCAGGACAGTGCGGCTCCGTTCGCCTTTCAGCACGTCATCGACAACGGTGTGCTGCCCAACGTGGAAGGCCCGCTTCACGGCCTCCTCATTCCAGGAGACCTGGTCGCAAACGGCGACGACCATGAAGACTGGACAGACGACTTCTTTGGCCAAGGCGCCCCCCTTCTCGCCCGTGTGCCGCTGTACTCAGTGCTGGGCAACCACGAGCTCGATGACCCGCTGTACTACGAGTACATGGTGCTTCCGGGCGCGGGTCAAGGCATCAAAGCCGAAGGCTACTGGACCCATGACGTGGGCCGTGTGCGACTCATCGGCTTCGACAGCAACACGCCGGGTCTGTACGGCGCCCAGCTCGAGTGGATGGACCGCGTGTTGGCCGAGACCTGCACGGCCGACGTCGACTTTGTGATTGCCCAGCTACACCATCCCCACCGGTCTGAGCTGTGGACCCCCGGCAACAACCCGTTCACTGGTCTGGTCGCCGACGCCCTCGGCGCCTTCTCCACCGAGTGCGGTATTCCCAGCGTTCACTTGTTCGGACACACCCATGGATACAGCCGCGGCGCCCATCCAGAGCACAACCACCTCATGATGAACGTCGCGAGTGGTGGCGGAGCCCTCGACCGCTGGGGTGAGCAACCGCAGGAGAACTACCCCGAGTACGCCGTGTCCACAGACGACTACGGCTACGTCGTCATTGACACTGTTGTAGGTGACGACCCAAGCCTTACCGCTAGGCGCTACAGCCTAGGCACACCCGACACGCCCTTCGACAACGTGCTCACCGACACCGTCTCGATTCGCACGCGCAATGTCCCGCCTAGCCCCATTCAAGCCTTGTTCCCGACCGGGACCGTCGCTCCCGACTGCATAGAGCTGACCGCGAGCGATTTTTCCGACGACGACGGTGACCGGCACGCCGCAACACACTGGCAGGTCGACACCTCGTGTGGTGATTTCGACGACCCACTGTGGGAACGACTCGAACAGTCGGAAGACCGCTTCTTCAAGGTAAACCTGGCGAATGGATTGACGACGGAGACCATCCGGCACGTCGCCAGCGACCGTGCGCTGTGCTGGCGCGTGCGCTACCGCGACGATGCGCTCGGATGGAGTGAGTGGTCTGACGCAACCCCCTTTACCGTGGGAACTCAAGTTCGTTCCCCCAATCTCATCGAGGAATCCGACTGGCAATCACGGCCCATCGGAACCGATCAGTGTGGAGCTCCGCCGCCCGTAGACGGCGCGTACACCCTCGGGATTGGCGTGTGTGAGGGCCAAGAGCAGGCCACCGATACAACCGTCACCGGAATCGGCCAATACGCCGAGGACATCGACAGCGGAACCTGGTTCGCTCACCTCTCCGCGTCGTTCCTGTCCTATCCAGGGGACTCTACAGCCCTCACCGTCGTCTTCTTGGCGACCGACGGCACCGAGCTGGGCCGCACAGACGGCATTACCGCTACGCCGTCCATCTGGAGCCAGGTCAGCGAAGCCGTGGCACTGCCCGTTGGCACACGACAGCTCTCCATCGAGCTCACGCGAACCGGGACAGCATCGACGGGGAGCTTTGTCGACGAGGTCTCGGTGCAGGTCGGTCCCGCCGGTGAGGTCGACTGTGCGGTCTACACACCGCCCCAAAACACCGGGGAGATCGTAGGAGACTGCGCATGCACAAACAGCGGCTCCGCCGGATGGGCGTTGCCGCTGCTGTTCTTGCCGTTCATCGTCCGAAGACGCCGGTCCTAACGAGCGGTCGTCTACGCTGGGGTGCGGAACATCCACAGCGCGTAGGCGCCCTGGTCACGGATGTTGATCAGGTCCGACTCCACTTCAATGTAGTAGGTGCCGCCATCTTCGAAGGTCCAGCTGAAGAAGGGGTCGGCTGTCTCATCCGGACGCTGTTCCAACAGGATGGAAATGCCGTCGGTACCGCGTAGGGTCATCTGTGCTTCGAGGCCGGTGTTGTACTCGAAGGCATCCAGGTCGAAGGTGACCGTGTCGCCAGCATTGACCGTGACTGCGTAGTAGTCGAAGTCGTTCCAAGCGCGCGTGTAGCCACACGCAATGTCGTTCGGCCCAACGGCCTCAGCAGTTTCTGGGGTCCGGTTTGTGTCCGTTGCGCTGTCGATGCCTTCGCCCTCGATTACGTCACAGATAGCGGCGCCGAAGGTGAACATCTCGTAGTTGTACGGGTCGCCACCGTCGTCGAAGTAGTCCGTGACCACCGCGTAGTACGTTCCGCCAACCGGCAAGAAGATGTCTAGGTAGGAGTCGAAGTCGCTACCGAACTCATCGTCATCATTCGACGCCACTTCGACAGGGCCATCGGCCGTTGCCTGGAACAAGGTGACCACGCTGTCGAGCTCTGAATCGAGCACATTGGCGTCAATGTCGAGGGACAAGTAGGACCAGTCGTCGACTGCAATGCTGAACCAGTCAACGTCGCCGGGTTCGCCAATGGTGCCGCAGACTTGAGCGTCGATGCCAACAGCGTCTGACTGGTTGAAGAAGTCATTCGGCTCGAACTCGTCCACGTCGCACACCGCGATGTTCTCGTCGATGACTTCGTCACAGTCGTTGTCAATGCCGTCTGTGACTTCTGGAGCACCGGGGTTGATAGCCGGGTCCGTGTCGTCACAGTCACCCGCATTCTCGGTGAACCCGTCGTTGTCGTCGTCCGAGCACTCGGTCATCTCATCGATGGACTCGTTGCAGTTGTCGTCTTGTTCGTTGCAGATCTCAACGGCGTCTGGGTTGATCAGCGCGTCCGTGTCATCGCAGTCGCCTTCGTCAACGGTGAAGCCGTCGCCGTCGCCGTCGCCAGAGCAGTCAATGCCTTCGTCGGCAACGGTGTCGCAGTTGTTGTCGATGCCGTCGCAGACTTCCAAGGCACCGGTGAAGGTCGCCGGATTGGCGTCATCACAGTCGCCTTCGTCTTCGGTCTGGCCGTCGCGGTCATCATCAAAGCAGCTGGTGCCTTCGTCGATGGTGTTGTTGCAGTTGTTGTCGAGTGTGTCGCAGATCTCAGGGGCATCTGGGAACACTGCGGCTGACGTGTCGTCGCAGTCACCCTGGTCAACGGTAAAGCCGTCGTTGTCGCCATCGTTGGAGCAGTCGACGCCTTCGTCTTCTTCGCCGTCGCAGTCGTTGTCGAGGCCGTCACAGACTTCAATGGCACCGGGGAAGGTGTTGGCGTTGGCGTCGTTGCAGTCGCCTTCGTCTTCGCTGGCACCATCACCGTCGTCATCAAAGCACTCAGTGCCTTCATCAACAGTGCCGTCGCAGTCGTTGTCCACGCCGTCACAGCGCTCTGCGGCACCGGGGAAGCTAGAGCTGTCTTCGTCGTCACAGTCGACGGTCGATGGCGAGCCGTCACCGTCCATGTCCATGCACTCGTCGGTCTCGTCGATTGCGCCGTCACAGTTGTTGTCGACGCCGTCACAGGCTTCTGGTGCGCCTGGGTAGGTTGCGGCACTCGAGTCGTTGCAGTCTTCAACAGCGGTGAAGCCATCACCGTCGTCATCCACGGCCAAAGTAGACTTACAACCAACCAATGCCAAGGTAGACAGACCGAACAACACAGTAGACAAACGAGTCACAGACCCTCCAAATGCAAAATCGGCGGCAGATTAGCCCGGTTCGAGCGGACACGCAGGAAAGAAGCGCGTTGACTCCTTGGCTAAGAAGGAGGACAGCACACCTGACACCTCTCCCAGGACACGCCGGTTACCCAGGCAACGCTTCTACACTAGGACTATCGATGAACACTCGCGTACTCGCCATCAGCTCCATGTTGCTCTGGATGGCCTGCAGCAGCCTGTTCCGAATTCGCATCAGCGACGAGAGCATCACCACTGTGGAACAAGGCACGCTTCTCGAACAGTTCGCCGGAGACATGGGATTTGGCGAGTTCGTCTCTATGGACCTGACCTCCAGCGCTGAGCTGGCAAATCAAGGAGTGGAGCCTGGTGACATCAGCGAGGTGTACATGGAGAACCTGGAGCTGGAGGCCGTCAGCCCCGACGGGAGCGACCTGGCGTTCATCAGTTCGGTAGATGTCTACGTGGAAGCCCCGGACCTTCCACGCGTTCTAGTCGCCTCGCAGGACGACTTTCCCGAAGGACAAGCGCTCGTCGCCTTCGACCTCGAAGACGTCGATCTCACCGACTACGTGGTGTCCGAGCGCATGACCTTCGACACGGACGTCTCGGGCAATCGTCCTGAACAGACTACCGATATCGCCGCTCGATTCACGGTCGCGGTGGGCGTCACGGGTCAGGGCGCCTGTGCGAACGCAACTGGCAATCGCTGAGCGCTATTCGGCGAATGTGCGACGACGACGCAGGGCAAACAGGGCGAGCAGTGGCCACAGAAACACGCCGGCATCACTGCCCTTGTCGCCACAGCAACCGCCGCCTACGTCCTCGCCAACCGTCCGCTCGGTGGGCGGCCCCTTGAAGTCTTCCTGAAGGGTCCAGCCTGGGTTTCCCTCGCCGGTGTACTCGTATGCGCCGACGTCGGGTGCGGAACCGTCGCGGGCAAAGTCACTGAAGTCATTGGCCGGTACGAAGGCGTCAGCAGCGGCGTCTCCCACACCAATGAGTGCGGAGCCAGGCGTGGGGTAGAAGTCCCAGACTGCGGCATCTTCAAAGTCGCCGTAGCCAAAGCCTGGAGTGAACTGTCCGAGCTCGGAGTCGATCTTCTCCACAAGGCCGGTCATGACGTTGCCAGCGATGTAGTTGCCATCGTCCCACTCTTCAGCGTCTACGGTGAAGGCACGCCCGGTGGGGTTGGCGACGGCGTTGTTCGTTAGCACCATTCCCTGCTTCTCGTTCCACTGCTGTAGGCGCACGCCCCAGTCGCTGGTGTCCACGATGGTGTTGTTGGCAATCACCACATCTTGCAGCGAGTCCGGAAACTGGTCTGAGCTGCGGATGCCGTTGCCCTGAATGCGAAACACGATGTTGTTGCGAACAGTGGCCGCTCCAGCCACGCGGATACCGGCGTCAAACGCGTCCCACACCACGTTGCCTTCTACGGTATTCGACGGTCCAAACTCAGTGCTGCTGACCCCAATCCCCACGCCGCCCACGTTGTAGATGACGTTGTTGGTGAAGGTGTTGCCTTGACCGCCGGGCAACAGCTCAATGCCGTATCGGTTCTCCCCCAGCACATCGTGGACCAGGTTGCCGGTGAACACAGAGTCGCTGGTCCAACAGCTCGCATTGCCACAGCCCATCTGGATGCCAGCGCCGGTCCGTGTGTCGGAGATCTCAACCCCTTCCACATGAATGCGTTGGTTGTCCCCACCCAGCACAAGTCCCGTGCCGCCGACGTGCTCAATGCGAACGCTCTCAACAGTGACGTCGGCGCTGTTGGAGATGACAAGCCCGGAGTGGTTGCTGTTTTCGTAGCGGTCATCGGTCCCGCGCAGCACGAAGTCCTGAAAGATGACGAAGGCGCTGTCGCTGAAGCGCACAACGTGCCCACCGTCGGCCAACTCAAAGGTGACCACGCCATCACCGGCGGTCCGAATCGAGATGGGGTCGGCCTCGGTTCCGACCGCTGTCCAGTTGAGCTGACCGGCGAGCTCGTAGGTCCCAGCGTGAAAGATGAACTCGTCACCGGGGGCCATTGCAGTGGTCAATGCGGCGATGTCTGCGCCGGGTTCCAGCTCAACGGTGACCGCGCTCGCAGACGACGCCCATAGCAAAGCACTGGAAATCAGAATTGGGCGCATAGAGCCTCGTACAGCGTTCAGGGAGCAGCGTTCGGACCACCGGTGTGACCGCGGTCATTCCGGCTGCCGTCAGCGTCGTCAAAGGAATTGTCGGGGTCGCCGCTGTTGCGTGCTGGAGACCCGGACTGAAGCGTCAGCGTGTCATCGTCCCAGTCGGCGTCGTCATCGACAGACGTGAACAGAGGGTTGACGGTGGTATTTCCAGTCCCATCCGCACCGCATCCCCCACCCCAGTCTTGGCCGACGGTCGAGAAGAACGTGGAGTAGGTGACCGCGAAGGTATCGAGTTCGCCTTGCTGGAAGCAGCCGGTGGTACCGGTATTGAACATGCCGAGCAGGTTGGTGAGGACAACGCCTTCGTCTTGAACGTAGACCGCAGCACCATTGCCAGAGGCGGTGTTGTTGACCAAGGTGAGGTTGGACAGCGCCACATCGAAGACATTGGCCACATGAACTGCACCGCCATCCACAGCGCTATTGTGCTGGAAGACAGACGCTGAGAGGTCACCGACCAAGCCGGTTGCTAGGGCCGCCCCGCCGCCGTTGCCGGAGGACGTGTTCGCCGTAAACGTGACCCGCTGGGCGTCCAGCTCAAAGCCAGAGGCGAACAGACCGCCGCCACGACCGGATGCAGAGTTGCCCTCAAGGTCAGAGTCAAACAGCGAAAGACCGCCCAGTTCCGCGTGAATCGCACCACCATCGGATGCGCTATTGTTCGAGAAGGTGCTGTCCGAAATCGTGACTTCGGTGAAGTCGCCTACCGTGACCGCACCGCCGTCATCGCTGGCCACGTTGTCCGTGAAGAGACAGTTAGTGAGGGACGACGCCGAGTTGCTTCCAAAGGAGAGGGCACCACCATCTCCCCCTGTGGATTGGTTGTCCACGAAGGACACGCCGTCGGCGACCAAGGCGCCCTGTGCCATGATGAGCGCTGCGGCACCGTCTCCGGACACGCGTGCACCGGTCAGTGTCATGTCGCGCAGGGTCAAGGTACCGGCGTTGACCGAGAACAATCGGCTTCCTTCAACAGCGGTCAGCTCGGTGCCACCGGCAGGGTCGCCAACCAGCTCCACGTCCTGTGTGATGGTCAGTGCGACGTCTTGGGAACCCGCGCCCACAAAGACCACACGGCAGTCGTCCGTGGCGTCCAGGATGCCTGCGGCCAAGGTATTGAACGGGCTGTCCTGGGTGCCAGCGCCACCGTCCGGCGCGGTGGGGTCCACGATGGATGGATGAATGGCTGACGAGCCGTCATCGCAGTCCGGAACCACGCCGCATGTGGTGTGGCCATCGTCGTCTTCATCAACATCATCAATGCCGGCGAGGCAGTCGTTGTCGATACCGTCGCAGACCTCAGTGAGTCCCGGTGCGGTGCGCGGCTCAGCGTCATCGCAGTCACCGTCGCAGATGCTGATGCCGTCGTTGTCGCCGTCTGCGGAATCTTGGTTCACGCCGTCGCAGTCACTGTCTTTGCCGTCGCAGATCTCGTCCGCACCGGGAAACACGTTGTCATCGTCGTCATCACAGTCGTCCGCACACAGCCGCACGCCGTCACGGTCCGCATCCGCTTCATTCGCCGGAATGGTTCCGTCGCAGTCGTTGTCTCGCCCGTCACACAGCTCTGGGGCCCCCGGGTACACATCTGCTCGGCTGTCATCACAGTCACCATCGGAGCCGGTAACGCCGTCCTCGTCGTTGTCTGCGATGGATGGGGTGCCCGTTCCCGTGACCTCAACCGCGACAGGTCCCGTGAGCTCGTCGGATGTGCGCACCTGAAAACGACCACTGACATCACCCAGGTCATCCGGCTCAAAGGTGAACATCAAGTCCACACTCTCACCGCCAGCAATCTCGACAGAGCCGGGTCCATCGGCACCGAACACACGACTGGCCCCCTGAACGAGGGTCACACTGAACAGCGAGAGCGGGTCAGTGCCGGTGTTGGAGAGCTGAACGGTCTGCACGTCCGTCTGCTCTAGCGGGACATTACCAAAGGCAATGGACACCGTGCTGAGAGACACCGTAGCCGGGCGTTCCTCCTCTGACGTGCACGCCATCAGAGCAACACAGAGCACGCAAGCGGAGAGTCGGGGGAGTGTCATCACCTGTCAACGGTAGCGCGCATTCTACACAGCGCCAGCCCGTCAGCGAAAAAATTTTCCCACTACCAACGGTCCAATGCCGATTCGATCACGGTCGACACAAGTCAGAGCCCAGGCCGCTCTACGTCCGCAACCGACCATCCAAGGCGGCAATCTATACACCCATGGAAAACCGGCAAGGGTCAACCTCGTGAAAATTTTTCGACAGGCTGTGACAATGAGCTACCCCTAATGTGGAGGCTGCATGGCGAAACTCTCTCCTGTCTATCAGTCACATTTGTGGGCCGCGGCATCCTTGGCGGTCATTGCTGCATGTACGGGGACAGTGGAAGACACAGCGGGCACCCTTCCAGACATAGACACGAGCGGGTTCATTCCCGACACTGGCGGCGGATTTGAGCCGCTGGATACCGGCGACGTGGTGCTCGATGAAGTTCCGCTGCACACCGTCACCATTCGCCAATGGGGGGAGGCCGCACTGGCTCCCAATGGCGGTCCCTACACAAGTTTCGCCGGCGAGCTCACCGTTCAAGAGTACCTAGACGGCGACATTCCTGACCCGGACCTCGAAGACGATACCGACCTAGACACCGACAGCGACACAGACGAAGCCCCGCTGGACTGCGACCTTCTATACGCCCTGGCCGGCGTGCCCTCTGACCAGACCTGCAGCGGATGTGAGGTGGTCTTCGATGTTCAGTTCTCACTGACATCCGGCATGCGCGACCAGTGCCACGACCCGTTCTTGCCGCAGACCGGCGACACCTGGACCCTGGGCTTCAACCCCACAACCGGCCAAGTCCTACGCAATGTTGGCGACAGCGGAACCTGGCTGCCTTGGTACAACGCAACCCTAGAAGACGACGCTCTGACCTACGAATGGCAAGCCACGATGGGCATCTCCATTGAAGACGAGGAGATGTGATGCGCGGCGTACTCCTCCTTGTACCGCTCGCCCTGTTGGGCTGTGCCGAAGACGAAGACCCCCTGGACTTTGGCGAGCCGCCGGTTGAGCTGCTCATCCCAGATGTGTCCCCAGACGAAGTCGCACTCGGCGCCGAAGACGCGCTGCGATTGGCCCTTGCGGTCGACCTGCGTGAAGTGTGGCCTGCCCATGTGGAAACGCTGGAGCTGGCATCGACCGGGTGCCCCAACTTCTTCGCTGGAACTCCTGACTTGGACAACAACGAGATTCCCGAAGAAGCCGGGTATGCATGGTCTGACTTATGTACTGCGACTGGCGGTCGTCGCTACGCCGGCTGGTCATGGTGGGACAACCGCATCTCTGTCCAAGGTGACTCGGACAGCAACATCGGAGCCACCGCAGAAGGCTCACGACGCATTGTTGCCGACGGACTCGTTGCGCTAGGCGAAGACATCCAGCTGGAGTTCGACGGAGAAGCCAGCGACTCTGTCCTACGCGTAGATGCGACGGACTACTCATCCTGGTCCTATTCGTCCCTTGTCGACGCCACGATGACCGGGGCGCTCATCGACCCCATCGCGCCAGGCGGTCTGCGCGCTGAGTTGTTCACCCGAGCGACCGGTGGAGACGCCGACACCCTCGAGATGCGCGGCAATGTGCACCTGTTCGACCACCTGCTGCGCGACCGCTACGACAGCATGACCGTGGACTTGTTGTGGGCAGCGCCGGGGAGTACCGCCCCAGATGTCTGTGCAGATGAGCCTGCCGGCTGGATTGGGGTTCGCGACGAGAACGCCTTCTGGACCGAGCTCATCTTCCAGCCCCGCTACGACGATGACGTGACCGACGACCCTTACGACAACGACCCCTTCAACCGCTGTGATGGCTGCGCAAACGTCTACATTCGCGGTGTTCTGCAAGACTTCACCGTGTGCCCAGACTTCTCGTTCCTCTGGGACGGCGGCCTGTCGGCTCCGGAAGCCAATGCCTATGCGCTGGACATGCGCACGCTGCTCGCTGAGCAATCCCCATGATGATTGTTGCTTCGAACAGGATTTCGGCGGGCCGAGAGGTCAGAGGTCAGAGGTCAGACTGACGTCTCGCCTTGCAGACAGTCGAGAGACAACGAATCGTTCCCTACCTCCGCCTGTGCTGTGCACTCGGCGGACTCAGCAACAACCCAGACCGTTGGCGCTACTACGAATCTCCGCAACGCCGGCGAGCTCGCCTGGCCTGCTCTGACATCTGACTCCTGACTTCTGACTTCCGAACTGCGCAAAATCTTTGCAACGCCAAGACCCGAAACGCGAAAATCACCGCAACACCAAGCTCACAATCGCCCAACACTCCCTGTAAACCGCAACCACCGAGGCCATCATGAAATACCTCTCGCTGCTCTGCCTACTCGCGCTGCCCGCGTGTGAGCCAGAACCTACAGCCCCAGAGGACATCGAGGATGGTGTCGTGTTGTTGGAAGCACGACGGCAGCTCATTCGCTTGTCTGTGGACCTTCGCGGCGTGCATCCGAGTGCCGCCGAGCTCGACGCCATTGAGGCCGACGCGTCCTTGTACGAAGCCTTTGCCGACCGCTACCTGGCGGACCCGCGCTTCGGAGACACCGTAGAAGAGTGGTTCAACCTGCAGTACCGAACGCGCACCGGAGAAGCCTACTTCAGTGCCGAAGACGCCGGACTGCTAGGCGTCAGCCAAGACGAGGTCGCACGCTCCACCAACGACGAGCCGCTCAAGCTCATTCGTCACGTGGCCGAGAACGACCTGCCGTGGACCGAGGTTGTCCTGGCCGACTACTCCATGGCCGACCCCCTCACCGCCTTCATGTGGGACATGGACCTGCTCGACGGTGAGCCCGGCTACCAGCGCGCCCGCTACAGAGATGGCCGGCCCCACGCAGGCGTGCTGTCCAGCACCACGCTCTGGCAGCGCTACCCATCCACGGGCATCAACGGCAACCGCCACCGCGCCAACAACGTCTCCCGCATGCTGCTGTGCGAAGACTACCTGGCCCGACCCGTCAGCTTTGCACGGTCGGAGGTCGACTCCATCGTGGGTGGCAACCCAGAGACCATCATTCGCGAGACTCAGATCTGTCAGTCCTGCCACGCAAGCCTGGACCCGCTGTCTGCGCACTTCTTCGGCTTCTGGTGGGAAATCGACGGCGACATGGAAGACCAGACCACCTACCGCGCCGAAGACGAAGGCCTGTGGCGCTACTACTCGGGCAAGAGCCCGGCCTACTACGGCGTAGCCACGACGGGCATCCGCGAGATGGCCGAGCACATCGCGGACGACCCACGCTTCACTGAGTGCGCTACCCGGCAGGTCTTCGAGGCCCTCACCCATCGCGACACCTCATCGGTGACACGCGACGAGCTCGCCCTTCACCATGACGCCTTTGTTGCTGGCGGCCTGACCGTTCGCGAGCTGGTCAAGTCCGTGGTGTTGAGCCGCGAATACCGTGCAGACTCCTTCGCAGACGCCCGCGTAGACACCATCCCGACCGTCAAGATGGTCTCCCCACGGCAGCTTGCTGGCATTGTCTCAGCGAAGACCGGCTACCGGTGGACCTTTGGCGGCGAAGAGGGCTTGGTCACTGGCGCTCGGGGCCTCGCAGTCTTGGCCGGCGGCACCGACAGTCGCTTCGTCACCAACCCCAGCCGCGACCCGTCTGTTGGCCTCGCATTCGTTCAGGAACGCCTCGCTCAGGCCGCTGCTTGGCACGTCGCCAGTCATGACCTGGCGCGCGAACGGCCAGACGACCCCATCCTATTGAGCTTAGTCACAGTGGAGGACAACCCGGACAACGCCCCAGAGGCCTTCGACGCGCAGATGCGGCAGCTGTACCTGGACATCACCGGCATGCCACTCGCAGAAGATGCCACCGAGCCCGCGGAGCTGGTGGCGCTGTACAAGACGCTCCTGTCTATCGACGAGAGTCCCGTGAGTGCATGGGCCGGCATTGTGTCGGTTGTGCTCCGCGATCCATCCATTGTGCTGTACTAGGAGGCCATCATGAGCAAGCTCGCTTTAACGCGTAGAGGTCTCCTCAAGGGTGTGGCACATGCCGCTGCCCTCGGCACATTGGGAAGCATGGCCGCGGTCAGCCGCCAAGCCAAGGCTGCGACCGGGGACCGAAAGTTCCTGTTCTTCTTCGCCGGTGGCGGATGGGACGCAACACCGCTGGACCCCAAGTTCGGCACCGACGGCCTGTCACCGGTCGGCGGCACCGACATGGACCCCGGCACCATGCTGGGCTCCGTCGGCAACTTGTCGTGGTCCAGTGGCGACGACCGCCCCAATATGGACCGCTTCTTCACCCGCTGGGGCAGTCGCACGGCCATCATGCGTGGCGTGAACGTTCACTCGGCGGGCCATGAAGCCGGTCGTAAGTGGGTCATGACCGGCACGAGTGCAAGCTCGGTTCCAGACTGGCCGAGCATCCTCGCGAGCAACGGTGTGGCCGAGTACCCCATGCCGCACTTGGTCTTCGGCGGACCCGCCTACCCAGGCCCCTTCGGCGCCGCAGTCGTTCGCGGTGGCGGCGGCACGCTACTTGAGCTGATGGACGGCTCAATCAACGGCCGTGCTGACGTTCGAGCGCCCGTCGTCCCCGTCCCCATGGACGAAGCCATGGACCGCTTCGTACACGACCGCACCGCCCGCTTTGCTGCGAGCAAGACCGGACTGGGACGCGCTCGTGTGGAAGACCTGCGCAGCAACATCGAGCGCTCCATGGAGTTGGAGGGACGCCGCTTTGAAGCAGGTCTCGACGGTGGCGGCCGCACCATGGTGGACCAGGCCATGCTCGCCCTTGAAGTCATGCGTCTGGGCCTGTGCCGCTGCGCCATGATTCGCATTCCTGGCGGGTGGGACACCCATGGCGGAAACGGCGCTGTTGGCCGGCAGATGGACGCGTTCTTCCAAGGACTTGACGAGCTGATGAGCCACATGGCGTCCACTCCTGGAAACCTTGGAAACTACCTGTCCGACGAGGTCACCATCGTTGCTGCCAGCGAGCTGGGACGCACACCGAAGTTCAACGGTGCCATGGGTCGTGACCACTGGCCGTACACGTCGATGATTGCTGTCGGAAGCGGCATTGCAGGCAATCGCGTTGTTGGAAAGACAGATGAGGGCTTTGTCAGCGAGCCGGTCAACTTCAGCACCGGTGAAGCCAGCTCAAGTGGAGATGTCATCGGTACCGAGCACGTCGGAACAGCCCTGCTCAAGCTAGGTGGCGTGGACCCCGAGCGCTTCCTGCCTGGCATTCAACCGCTCGATGCCCTGCTGCGGAACCCGTAGTGAACCGATTGCTCCCCATTGCTGGACTGCTCGTCGCTGCCTGTGCGGCAGACGAAGTGGACCCCTGTCCAAACGACCTGACCTACGACAACTTCGGTCGTGGTCTTGTCGAGCAGTATTGCACGGGATGCCACAGCACGAACATCCCGTCGAGTCAGCGAAACGACGCCCCAGAGGTCGTTAATCTCGACAGCTATGTCGGAGTCTTGGAGTGGGTGCTGGAGATTCACGAAGAGGCCACACCAGACGTACCGACCATGCCCCCTGGTGGGGGAACAACACAGGTAGAACGTGATCTACTGGCCGAGTGGATTGAGTGTACAGTCATTGATGAGGCACGGCGCTACGGCCAGGAGCGCGAGCAATGATGCGAGCCCTATCCGCCAGCATCGTGGTGTTGTTCTTAGTCGGCGCCTGCTCTGAGTTCCGCGTCACAGGCCGCGACCCCGTCCCGCCAGCCGACCCTCCAGAGCGTCTGCCCGATGCCCAAGGCGAGCCGCCATCCGACTGGAACGCTTGTGCGTCAGGGTTTTTGGGCCGGTACTTCAACCTCGAAGCGACGCACCCCGACCTCGGCTTGCTCGCCCCCGAAGACCCGGAGACGGTGGACTGGTTCGACGACGAGCGCATTGCCTTCAGTCGCTACGACCCGAGCCTGGAGTTCGGCGAGAACTGGTGGCCTGTCGACAACGGAATCGACGGCGACCCCGAGCAGTTCGCGGTGCAGTGGACCGCCTGGCTACGGGTTCGTAGCAACACCTCGGTGGACGTCTTGCTCGGTGCAGCAGACGACGCCTGGGTGTGGATTGGAGACGAGCGCGTGGCCACACAGACCGACTCCGAGGTCCTTATGCCGGAGGTCTACACCATCAGTCTTCGCCCCGGCGTGTACCCGGTAGAAGTTCGCTACGCGCACCGACTGGCGACGTCTGCAGGACTGCGCTTCCGGGTGGTCGGCGGCGAGACAGAGCTGTGCTACCCCGAGTTTGACGAGCAGTAGTTCGGGCTCCCGACACAACCGCTTCTCACCCCGACGCGACGCTCTGACGTAGGCTATGCCCAACGTAGCAAAGGAGACCGCATGACCCGCTCCGCCACCCAGCTCGCCAGCCGCACCATGGCCTTCGTACTTGCCGGAGGACGGGGCAGTCGACTCAAAGAGTTGACGGACAACCGCGCGAAGCCGGCCGTCTACTTTGGAGGCAAGTCGCGAATCATCGACTTTGCCCTGTCGAATGCCCTGAACTCAGGCATTCGGAAGATGGCGATTGCGACCCAATACAAGGCACACAGCCTGATTCGTCACTGTCAGCGCGGCTGGTCCTTCTTTCGCGCAGAACGCAACGAGTACCTAGACATCTTGCCTGCCTCTCAACGCGGAGGTGGCACCCAGTGGTACTTAGGCACGGCAGACGCCGTCTATCAGAACATCGACATCGTCGACAGCTACGACGTCGACTACGTGCTGATCCTCGCCGGCGACCACATCTACAAGATGGACTACGAGCTGATGCTGCGCCAGCATGTCGACCAAGATGCCGATGTGACCGTGGGCTGCCTGACGGTTCCGCGTGAAGACGCCAAAGCGTTTGGGGTGATGGACGTCGACGATAACGACGTAATCACCCACTTCTTGGAGAAGCCTGACAACCCACCCGGCATGCCTGGCGATCCCGACCGCACCTTGGCATCCATGGGTATCTACGTCTTCAAGTGGACCTTCCTGCGCGACCTGCTTCTGCGCGACCACGACCTCAAAGACACCTCCCATGACTTTGGCGCAGACCTGATTCCGTACGTCGTCAAGCACGGAAAGGCCGTGGCCCACCGCTTCGACCAGAGCTGTGTGCGGCACGACGAACACTCACCGGTCTACTGGCGAGACGTCGGAACGGTCGATGCCTTCTGGCAGGCGAATATCGACCTGACAGCCATGGTTCCTGAGCTCGACCTGTGGGACCGCGACTGGCCCATCTGGACGTACGCCGAGTCCGTCCCTCCCGCGAAGTTCGTCCACGATGACGAAGACCGCCGGGGTCATGCCATCCAGTCCCTGATTGCCGGTGGATGCATAATCTCGGGCAGTAAGATCCGTGAATCACTGCTGTTTACGCAGGTACACACCAACTCATACTCGTCCCTCACCCGTGCGGTGGTGCTGCCTTACGTGAACGTGGCGCGCTCTGCCCGCCTACAGAATGTGGTCATTGACCGCGGCGTCCACATTCCCGAAGGACTGGTCGTTGGCGAAGACCCCATCGAAGACAGACGCTGGTTCCGAGTCAGTCCGGGCGGCATCACCCTCATCACCCAGAAGATGCTGAACCTGCGTGCGGAGAGCCTGTGACCCGCGTCCTATCGGTGGCCTCGGAGTGCTTTCCACTCGTCAAGACCGGAGGCCTAGCAGACGTCGTTGGCGCCCTACCCGCGGCGCTCGCAACGCATGATGTCGACATGCACACGTTGGTTCCTGGGTATCCGGCGGTCATGCACGCTATCGGTCACGATGCACCGATTCGTGCAACGCTGACCGATATCTTTGGGGGCACCGCGCGCATACGCAGCGGACAGGTCGACGGACACCCACTATTGGTGCTCGAAGCCCCCCACTTGTACGACCGCCCCGGCAATCCGTACCACAACACCAACGGCTCGGACTGGGGAGACAACGCCTCGCGATTCGCCGCCTTGTCTTGGGTCGCAGCGCTCATTGGTACACACGGCCTCGACGGCTGGTCGCCGCAGGTCCTGCACCTTCACGACTGGCAGACCGGCTTTGCCCCCGTCTACCTGCGCCAGATGGGCGGAGCGTCACGCGTGGGCACGCTCTTCACGATTCACAACATCGCGTTTCAGGGCGTTGTGGGTGGACAAGAGCTGTTCTGGCTGCGACTGCGCGGCGAAGACTTCACGATGGACGGCTTTGAGTACTACGGCCACATCAGCTCGCTCAAGGCAGGCTTGGTGTTCTCCGACCGCATCAGCACAGTCAGCCCCACGTACGCCCAAGAGCTCATGCGTCCCGAGTTTGGCCGGGGCATGCAGGGTGTGCTCCACCAACGTCGTGATGTGTTCACCGGAATCCTCAACGGTATCGACACCGACGCGTGGCAGCCGCCGTACACAGACCCGGCAGACAAGGCGTCCCACAAGGCAGCACTGCGTAAAGAGGTCGGACTGCCTGAGGCCGACGGCCCGCTCTGCGTCGTCATTTCGCGCTTCTCCGAACAAAAGGGCATGGACCTGCTCCTACAAGCCCTCCCGACCCTTCTGCGCCATGGCGGACAAATCGCCATCCTCGGAAACGGCGATCGCGCGCTGGAGGCTGCATTTCGCCGTGCAGCGCGACACAGCAGCGTCTCCGTTCACATCGGCTACGACGAGCCCCGAGCACGACGCTACCTGGCCGGGGCAGACGTGATCTTGGTTCCGTCCCGCTTTGAGCCCTGCGGCCTGACGCAGCTGTATGGACTACGCTTCGGCACGCTGCCTTTGGTCGCCCTGACCGGCGGCCTCGCCGACACCATCGTGCATGCCAACGCAGCCGGACTAAGGGCAGGAATCAGCACTGGATTCCAGTTTAATCCTATCGATTCCGAGGCACTCTGCGGCATGTTGAGCCACATGTGCGACCAGTTCTCACGCCCCGCGATCTGGCGCCGCATGCAGCTGAACGCCATGAGCCAGTCTGTGAGCTGGCAAGCCTCTTCTGCTGAGTATGCAGCTATCTACTCGGAAATTGCGGCAGCGAAATAGCCACAGAGAACCGAACGACAGGACCATTAATGTGATGGCTTGACGTTTGAGTGTTCCTGCGGCACACTTACTTAGTTCGCTTCCCGAACGAACACCCATCGACTGTGGAGAACCCCAATGAGTCACCCCTTCCGCTTGTGCATGATCGCAGCTCTCGCTTTCGCTGCATGTACAGATAAAACCGACGATACCGACATGGATACGGACACCTTCGACCCCGGCACAGACGTCGACACTGACGCCGATACTGACATGGACACTGACATGGACACTGACGTGGACACTGACGTGGACACCGAGGCACCGACCAACCTACTGACCAACCCTGGATTTGAGGCCACGCCAGGATTTCAAGACTGGTTTATCTTCCCAGGTGAACTAACGAATCGCGAAATCACAACCACTGCACGAACCGGAGCTGCCGCTGCCAGCTTGTTTGCTCGCGCCGATGGAACAGGAGGCGAAACGCCGGTCTACCAGCAGATCACATCCACTGAAGGCACCTGCTTCACGATGCGCGGCTGGGTCTACGCACCGTCCGCCGAACCGCTGGACAATACGGATGCATGGCTATCCATCAAGTTCTTCACCGCAGACTTCGGCGGCTTCTCGGCACAAGAGTCCACCCGAGTCACGTCAACGTCGACCCAGGATGAGTGGACCCAGCTGACCGTGATTGGAGAAGTACCAACTGGGTTTGTCAACGTCCAACCGGCGCTTGAGCTGTGGGAGTGCCCGCCCGGCGACCGCGGATGCGCGTCCGACGGCGCGGTGTACTTCGATGACATCGAGTTCTTCGAATCCCCGGACGCATGCGTCACTCGCTAGGAACCCATGTTCATTTATCCACAGGCCGAACAAAATGCAGCAGGCCAGGGTGCTGGCGGGGCTCAGGTCCGTCAGCACAACGCTGGCATGTTGCTGCGGATGTTGTGGGACGACCCATCGGGTGTGTCGCGCGCCGACTTGGCGCGACTCTCTGGTTTGTCTCGGTCGACCGTCTCGGCCATCGTCGCCGATCTTGTGGATTGTGGCCTTGTCCTCGAGTCTCACATCGAACGGCACCGGAGCGGCAGGCCGCCGATGGTGCTGCAGTTCAACCACAAGCGTCAGCTGATTGCCGGTGTCGAAATCGGCTGTTCGCACGTCTCTACAGTACTCATGGATCTACGAGGGTGCGTGCTCGGCACGCGACGCAGTGATGAGGCCGTCCAAGTGGACCCCGAATCAACGATGGCCCGCGTCATTCAAGACGTGAGGTCTTTGTGCGGTGCTGCGGACGTTCCCGTGGATTCGCTCCTCGGAGTGGGGGTGGGCGTGCCCTGTCCCCTCGACCAGAATCAGCCCGGTCGTCTGTCGGAGAGGATTCTCCCCGCATGGAGCCAAGTAGACATTGGACGCGAGCTCCACGCCCAGCTCAACGTTCCTCTGTTAATCGACAATGACGCCAACCTCGGTGCGCTCGCAGAGGCCTGGTGGGGCGCCGGCAAGGACCAAGAGTCCCTGGTGTTCGTCAAGATCGCCACAGGCGTGGGTGCCGGGATCGTCGTCGACGGCGAGATCTTCGGTGGTTCTTCAGGCATGGCAGGCGAAATCGGCCATACGACGGTGGACCCAAACGGCCGCCTCTGTCGCTGCGGAATGCTCGGATGCCTCGAAGCCGAGGTCGGCTCACAGTCCATCGTTGACCGCGTCCGCCATGCACTCGCAACAGGACAAACAAGCTGCCTAAGTCCTGTCGCAAATCCCACGCTGGCGGATGTCGTGGCGGCAGCACGTCAGCATGATCCGGTTGCATTGGCCGTCATCGACGAGGTCGGCCGCTACCTAGGCATTGCCATCGCAAACCTCCTAAATCTACTCAATCCAAGCCGAGTCATTCTCGGTGGACGGGTGACCGAAGCCGGAGAACCGCTCGTCGCCGCCGTACGTGCAGCGGCGTCGAGTCGGGCCCTGTCTTCGTCGATTGAACATGCCGAAATCGTCCTGTCGTTGCTCGACAACGAGCCGTTCGCTCGCGGCGCCGCCACTCTCGTTCTCAAACATGCGCTGGACACACCCACGCTGTTTACCGAGTCTGATCCAAAACTCGCAGCGTTCGTCGCTGTAGCAAAGTGAGGTCCCCAATGCGTCCCACCCTTCTGTTGACCCTCGCCACACTGCTCGCTGGCTGTCCAATGGACCCCGATGGCGAAACCGACGCCGGTACTGACACCGAAGAAGCGACCGACCCTGGAACAGACCCCGATAGCGACGCGGACGCCGACACCGACACCGACACCGACACCGACACCGACACCGACGCCGACACCGACACCGACACCGACACCGACGCCGACGCCGACACCGACACCGATGCCGACACCGACACCGACACCGACACCATCGATCCAACGATTCCAACCGCTGAACGTCGCTTGTACTGGAACGACACCAGCATTGATTTCAGGCCAGGTGACACCGATCTCGTGGAGCTACCCCGGCACACCGGAAGCCACGTCGGCGCACCACCCGCCGACGGCACACTATTCCTAGAGACGACCATCGACGGACTGACAGGAACGTACGGCGGGCGCGACCTCCACTTCAGCTTTGACGCCACCACCGGCCAAGGTGATTTTGGCCAAGGTGTGCAAGTTCAGTTCGGCTACGACTTCGATGGCGACGGCAACGAAGACCGCACAGACACCTACGAGTTCCAGGCGTTGGACCCCCTCGCCGCCTCGCTGGAGTCCCTCAACAACACCCGTCCCCTGACCTCCAGCGGCAGCGACTGGATGGACTACGACAACGGTACATTGACCGTCCGATTGTGGAAGACCTTTGCCCCCTCTGACGACGCGCTCGGCGCGGATGCACCGGCAGAGCTGTTCGTGCAGACCGGTAGCAGCTACATCGACCTGCCTCACGGAGATGGAAGCGCAAGCATCACACTGGCCAACGCCGGCTTTGAGAACGAGTTTACCGGCTGGAGCGTATTCCCCGAGAACCTGACCAACTGGGCCGTCCTAGTCGAAGACGAAGCCATGTTCCCGGACAATGCACCCTTCGTTCCCTACGCGGGTGGACGCTCGCTCAAGATCTACGGCCAGTTCACCGGCGGCCCCAACGAGACCCCGGTCTACCAGACCTGGACCGACGTCACACCGGGCGTTTGCCTTACGCTATCGGGCTGGATGTGGCACTACGTCAACGACCCAGTCCAGGCTGCCGACAGCCAAGGGGCGCTGTACCTCAAGTTCTTCACGCCGGACTTTAGCGGCTCAGACATTCAGCAATCGACCCCGGTCATCACCGTGGGCAGCGAGACAGCGGAGTGGACCTTCACCACGGTGACAGCAGCGGTTCCCGAGGGCCTGACCACCGTACAAGCCGTCGCCCAATACGACCACTGCATTGGTCAGAGCGACTGCTACACCGGCGGCGCCGTTCACTTTGACGACATTGAGATTCAGGCCACCCCCGGCGCGTGTGCAGCCCGATGACCCTTCTCATTCTCGCTTCATGGCTTGTGACCGCCGCGTGGGCCGAACCCCTTCACGTAGACGTCGCCGAACAAGACGGTGGCATGGTGCTGCGCGTAGAAGGCGAGCCGACCCTGTTGTACGGCATGAACTGGGGCTACGTCCCAATCGGCACAAACTATGGCTACTCACTATGGAATGAAGACGACGCCTTCATCCAAACAGTGCTCGCACAAGAGATGCCGCTGCTCGCCGGCATGGGTGCCAACTCGATTCGCCAGTACCCCGGCATCCCCGCCAAGTGGGTCGAGTACATCTACGATGAATACGGCATCACCACGATGATCAACCCCACCTTCGGCCGCTATGGCCTGCAGGTAGAGGGACGGTGGACGCCGAACACTGACTACAGCGACCCCAAGACCCGCCAAGCCATCCTTGACGAGACCCTCGCCGTGGTCGAGACCTACAAGGACGTGCGAGGCGTGTCCCTGTTCCTGCTCGGTAACGAGAACAACTACGGCTTGGCCTGGACCAGCTTCGAGATTGAAGACCTACCGGCAGGCGGACGCGACGAGGCCCGCGCCAGGCCCTTGTACAGTCTGTGGGGCGAGGCGGTGGACGCCATTCACGCCATGGACACCCATCACCCCGTTGCCATCTGCAATGGAGACGTTCAATACATCGACCTGGTCGCAGAACTCGCACCGAACCTGGATATTTTCGGCACCAATGTCTACCGTGGGTACAGTGCACGCGACCTGTACCAAGTCGTTGAAGACAGCCTAGGCGTCCCGGTTCTGTACACCGAGTTTGGCGCGGATGCCTACGACGCCGCACGGGGCCGCGAAGACGGGGTCGCGCAAGGCGAATACCTGCGGCGGCAGTGGGAAGACCTGTACCTGAATGCGGCTGGACACGGCGTCGGCAACGCGATTGGAGGCTACGTCTTTCAGTGGTCTGACGGCTGGTGGAAGTACAAACAAGAAGAGAACTTAGAGGTCCACGACACCAACGCATCATGGGAAAATAATGGCTACCCAGCCGACCATGTCCCCGGTCAAAACAACATGAACGAGGAATGGTTCGGCATCACCGCCAAGACAGCACCCGACCCCTCCGGCCTGTACGAAATCCAGCCTCGCGAGTCGTACTACCTGCTGCAAGACGCGTGGAAGCTAGACCCCTACGACCCGAACTCAGACGATGCTGCCATTCGCCGCTGGTTCGGTCAGTTCAACGCGGCGACTTACACACCCAATGTTGCCGCAGTCAGCGCCGCCTCGCGTGTCCGACAACAGCGTGCCTACGTACACACCGCGCGCATTGACCTCTCTGCAACCGTATCCGGTGGAAGCGAGGTTGTAGGCCGTGGACCGCTCAACACTACCTTCGACCATACCCAGTCGGCCTACTTGGGCCTCGGCGTACGCCCGACCGACAACCTAGACGCGTGGGCAACAGTCAATGTCCTTGGCAATGTGGCGAGCAACCGCATTGACACCATCTTCTACGAAAACCGTGGCCGGCGTGTTGACGTCGATCCCGCCGAAGAGACCGTCGATCCAGTATCCCTGGACCGTGTGCGGCTGTACCAAGCGGAGGTCGAATGGACCGGAAAGGCCTTCGACGCCCACGCGTACTTCCGCACCGGCCACTACCACTGGGGCAACGAAGGCGACTTCTTTGGCCTGTACCAAGAAGCCAACTACGGCCCCTCCGTCGACACCTACAACGCGGACGCGCCCATCGGTGTCACCCTCTCCGGCAAGGGCGACCTGAAAGGCATCGACATCGCCTTCGGTCCACAGGTCTGGTGGGGGGCGAACCCACTAGTCATCGGCAAGTTCCAGCGCCGCTTTGGTAACCACATCACCGCAACCTTGGTTCACCATGAAGACATTGCGCCCCTGCCGAACATCGCGTCTACGGTAGCGGTGTCCGAGCAGCTCACCCGGCGTACAGGGCTGTCTGTTGCCTGGCGCAAGGGCGTGACCACCCTCGAGGCCGGCGGCTTGTTCTCGGGGTCCAACAAGATTGGCCAAGAGTTCCTATACGAGCGGGAAACAGACGCTGAAGACAGCTACCAGGACAGCGGATTCGACGTCCTACGAGACCAGATCGGCATTGCGGATACTTTTGGCGGCCGGGCTCGCTTGACCATCGACGGCCCCGCCCTGTCCTGGAGTACCGAAGCCGCTGTGAAGGGGCTCGTCGCCGACGGTGGCTATGACGCGCCCATCACGCTGACCGGCTGGACACTCAAGCCATCGGGTCGCGGAAACGTGATGAGTGCCGCGGCTGGCGCCCGGTACAACGTGGGCGCGTTCTCCATCGCTCCCCGCTTCATGGCGCAGCGTCCCCTCGTCGGCCCCAATACACCGATTGCAGACGGCTACGAGCCAGGAAGTCGCTGGTATTCACCCCAAGTACGGGCCCGCAACTTCCGCGACGACCCCTTCGCCGTTCTAGACAACCGCGAGACAATCGCCGGCGAAATGCTCATTGTCTACGACCCCACACCAGGCTCGTGGTTCTGGCTGTGGGACTCAGACTACAGGGAGGATGCAAGCTTCGCCGCCAGCCTCGACTTTGTCTACCGCCACCAACCCACCGTGCGTGACGCCAACTTTGGCTTTACCGAAGAAGGCTTCCTGTTCGCCTTCCCAGGCAGTCCACAAGCTCGCGACGAATGGCAGCTCTCAAGCCGCATGGTCTTCGCCAATGGCAAAGACCGAGTCATCACGAATGTGTACGTCGGACAGGCCCAATCCACCGGCATCAGCGACCGCCTACTCACCCGTACCGGCGCTACTGTCCGCGTTTATCGTGGCCCGTGGTTGCTCGACACCACCGTCAAAGTCAACGACTGGGGTCCGTACGACTTCCATCGTGACTACAACCTGACCTTCCCTGTCCAACTCATCACCGACTTCTCTGGCGGTCTAGGCCGCCCAAGTCTGCTCGGAAACGGCACGCGCTTCGGCCTGTCAGTCAAGGCACGCGCGACAGATGAAAACTCACCTGAGCCACCGCCAACCGATACTTGGGGCAGTGAACTTGAACTGCGAACCTACGTGAGGGTGTCCCTATGAACACACCACGACTGTTCATTGTGGCGATGCTCGCCGTCGGCTGCGTAGAAGCGCCTGACTTTGTCTACGGCGAGTCGTTGGGCCCATTGGAGTTCGAGCTGTACAGCCGAGACATGGGAGTGCATCCGGACACGTCCGTTATGAACGACCCAAACAACCCGTTCTCCCAAGGAATTAGCGCCAGCACCAAGTTCGACGTTGCCCAAGATGGCCCCATTGCCGCCTTCTACGGGTGGTCCACCGCACTTGTTGGAGAGCCCACCGGCGAGCACCAGTTCTACGCAGCGGCCAATGCACATGCGATGTACGACGCAGGGCTAGCCCACCCCGAAGACCTTGTATTCGTACGAGACATTGCGATTCGCGGCTACCAAAATGTGCTGGATGTCTTCCCAGGAGCCGTGACGTACAGCGCGGACGGACGGCTGATCTTCGACCTCGCCCCCCAGGCCTACTTGGGCATCGAGGCACTAGGTGGAGACGTCCAGGGCGGCTGGATTTTCATCCCAACCGAAGACGGCGGCGCTGTCGCCCAGGGAGGCTGAACCATGCGAGGACTCATCCTGCTGATGGCACTAGGAGCCTGTCGTGACGACCCCGGTGTCGCCGTCTACCCAGACCGGCCCATATTCGTGGACGTCGGAGATGACTTCTTCGACGGCTCAACCCCCTGGGAAGGTCAACCTCGCTTGAGCCTAGGGGCATTCTACGAGGGCGGAGCCACAGAGACGGTCGTGATTGACGACGTCGTCAACCACTTCTACGTGTACTCCAGCACCTTCTTAGTGAACCTGTCGACCGACCGCGTCGAAGGCCTATCGGCGGACGAAATCGTGGCGAGCAATGTGGGCTGGATCGGTGGCGGAATCCATTGGGACAGTCCGAACGACCTGTCCGACTGGACCACCATGCACCTGGCGCTACAGTCGGACAATACCGACTACAACGCCCTGACCATCGGGATGAACGGCGGGGAGGTTGAAGTCAGCGTCAATGCGTCGGATTACGGATTTGTCGCAGACGGCGACTGGCACGACGTGACCATTCCGCTGGGCGATTTTAACGGTGTAGACATCACCCAAGTCGGTGTTGCCCTCATCCTATTGGCGGACGGCGTCGGCGGAGGCGCGAGCCTTCTTGTCGACGATGTCTACCTGAACCAGGAGTGACCATGCGTACCGTTGTCTGTACCCTCATCGCGCTGTGTACCGCGTGCGGCGGAACGTCCGAGCCCGAGCCCTGGACCCTGGTCTGGGAAGATGCGTTCGACGGCCCCGCTGGAACGGCACCGGACGCCTCTCGCTGGACGTATGACGTCGGCGGCGACGGCTGGGGCAACGACCAACTCGAGTTCAATACCGACCGCACCAACAACGTGGACCTAGACGGCAACGGGTTCTTGCGCATAACGGCGCGTGAAGAAGCCTTTCAAGACAATGCCTACACGTCCGGTCGCATAAAGACCCAAGGGCTCTTCGCAACCACCTACGGCCGCATCGAAGCCAGAATCCGCCTGCCAGACGGCCAAGGCATCTGGCCAGCCTTCTGGATGCTCGGCAGCGACATCAGCGAAGTGAGCTGGCCCGCGTGTGGTGAGATTGACATTCTAGAGCTTCGCGGGCAACAACCCAACCGTGTTCTCGGAACGGTACACGGCCCCGGGTATGCCGGTGGCAACAGCATCGGTGGTGAGATTGTCCTGGACGAACCAGTCACCAACGAATTCCACACCTACGCGATTGAGTGGGACCCCGACCACATCACCTGGTTTTTCGACGACCAGCTCGTGCACACCGTCAACCCCGGCGACGTGCCTGGCACTTGGGTGTTTGACCACGACTTCTTCCTGATCTTGAATGTCGCGGTGGGCGGCAACTTCCTCGGTGATCCCGATGACACCACCGTATTTCCCGCAGTCATGGGTGTAGACTACGTGCGCGTATATCAGAGAACAACCCCGCTTGTAGCTACGGAGTAGGCGTGTTTCCACTGCTCTTCACCCTGCTGGGCTGCGCACCGGCCCCAAAGGCCGACCCCGGTGTCGTCACCGTGCTGCAAGAACAGCAAGCGACGTGGATTCGCAACTTCAATCCCCTGCTCACCACAGGAGGCACCCGCTGGCCAACACGCAGTGGAATCTACGAGCCCTTGCTCATCTTCAACGGTGCTACCGGCGAGTGGACGCCCTGGCTCGCTGAGGCGTGGTCCTGGTCCGACGACGGCATGGCACTCACCTTCGATCTACGCGACGACGTCCTGTGGTCCGACGGGGAGACCTTCGCTGCCGACGATGTCGTAGCCACCTTCCACCTGCTGCGAGACAACTCCAGCCTGGACCTTGGTGGTTTGTGGGGCTTCGTCGAGTCGGTCGAGGCGCCTGACGCCGACACGGTGGTCGTCAGCTTTCAACGTCGCTACAGCCCTGGTCTAGCGGACATCGCCCACCAGCCGATCGTCCCCGAACACATCTGGAGTCAGGTCGAAGACCCGAGCACCTGGGCCAACCCAGACCCCGTGGCAACAGGCCCCTTCACCGAAATCAACGTGTTCCGTTCACAGGTCTTTGAGCTGGGCAAGAACCCCAACTACTGGCAGGAAGGCTTGCCACACGTAGACGCGCTTCGCTTTCCCGCAGTGGGAAGTAACGAGCAGGCAGCATGGTCCATCGTCCAGGGTGAAGTCGACTGGGCGGGCACGTTTATACCCGCCATCGAGCGAGTGTATGTGGGGCGAGACCCCGAGCATCACAAATACTGGTTCCCCCAGACAGGCGGCATGGTGTTTCTCTACCCCAACACCACCAAGCCCCCGCTGGACAACGCGGACGTCCGCAAGGCGCTGTCCATGGCCTTGGACCGTGAGCTCATTGTGAATGTGGCCATGTATGGCTACACCCAACCCGCAAATCCCACTGGCATGTCGGACAGCTACGCCGACTGGCGAGACCCAGCTGCTGAGGCCATCGGGGCCGAGTGGATGACCTACAATCCCGAGGGCGCTGCAGCCGCGCTCGACGCTGCCGGATGGACCCTCCGAGACGACGGCGTGCGCTACAACTCAGCCGGCGAGCCGCTAGAGCTGTCGTTATCTGTGGTATCCGGCTGGAGCGACTGGGTCCGTGCAGCACAAGTCGCCTCGCGCAATCTTGAGGCGGTAGGGGTACGCTGCAACGTCAAGAGCCGAGACTTCTCGGCGTGGTTCGACAGCCTCGGACGCGGCGATTTCGACCTCTCCATTGCCTGGTCCGAAGAAGGCTCCACACCGTATGGTCTATACAAGGGTCTGCTGTCCGCCAAAGCCGTCGAGCCAGTCGGCGAGCCTGCGATTCGCAACTGGCACCGCTACCCAGACCCCAATGCAGACGCCCTGCTCGCCGCCTTCGAAGACGCCACGGAAGAAGCACTGCAGCATCAGGCCATCAACGCCCTACAGATGCGCTTTGTGACCGAAGCACCAGCTCTTCCGCTTTTTCCAAACCCGAGCTGGGGAGAGTACAACACGACCCGCTTCGTTGGCTGGCCGAGTGCCGACAACCCCTATGCCAGGTTGTCCCCAAACCTCACACCAGACCCACTACTCGTGATGACTCGGATCATGCCGCGAGAGAACCGAGTGGCGACCCAGTGACGCGATACCTACTGCGACGTGCCGGGTTCTATGCACTCGCCGCTTGGGTGGCGCTGACGCTAAACTTCTTGGTTCCGCGTCTGATGCCTGGCGACCCTGCAAGCGTGATGTTCGCCCGGTTTCAAGGTGAGCTAGACCCCGAAGCCATCGACGCTCTGCGCGAGACCTTCGGCCTGACAGATGCCCCCCTGTGGCAGCAATATTTTTCCTACCTAGCACACGTCGCACAAGGCGATTTCGGTACCTCGGTGGTCTACTTTCCCGCCCCCGTTTCCGAAGTCATCGGGTCCGGGCTGATGTGGACCGTATTTCTCGCAGGAATCGCGGTGGTTTTGGCCTTCGTCATCGGCAGCACCCTGGGCGCGCTATCCGCCTGGTGGCGTGGCGGATTCCTGGACAGTTTGGCGCCGCCCATCTTGTCGTTCATTGGCGCCTTTCCGTACTTCTGGTTGGCCATGGCTGCAGCCTGGCTCTTCGGCTTTGAGCTCGGCTGGTTCCCCGTCCGCCATGCCTACGGTCTCGACATTGAGCCCGGTTTTCACCTCGCCTTCTTCGGCAGCGTCCTCAAGCACGCCTTTCTGCCGGCGCTGACCATGGTCGTTGTGGCCCTCGGTGGCTGGTTATTGTCCATGCGAAACGTCATGCTCGGCACCCTGGGAGAAGACTTCGTCAACTACGCCCAAGCCCGCGGCCTGTCCAAGCGCCGCATCCTCGTCCACTACGCTGCACGAAACGCCCTTCTTCCCAATGTGGCCGGCTTCGGCATGGCGCTGGGCTTTGTGCTGTCGGGCGCCCTGCTCACCGAGATTGTGTTTAGCTATCCAGGGCAAGGCTACCTGCTGATTCAAGCGGTTCGCGGCCAGGATTACCCACTCATGCAGGGGATCTTTCTGACCATTACCTTCGCCGTTCTCGGTGCCAACTGGCTGGTTGACCTACTCACGGCTCTGCTCGACCCGAGGACCCGATGATTCGCGGTTTCCTGACCAATAAGAAGGCCCTGGCTGGGCTCGTCGTGGTGTGCGCGATTGCGCTCACAGCGCTCATCGGCCCCTTCCTTGTCCAAGACCCTACCGCGTTCCTCGCGCGTCCTCTTCTGCCGCCAAACTGGGACCACTGGCTTGGAACCACAGGCCAAGGACAAGATGTGCTCGCACAGACCGTGGTCGGCGCTCGTCTGACGCTCACAGTAGCCGTCGCCACCGGCATTGCCGTCGTCGGTCTCGGCGCGCTGGCGGGAGGTGCAGCAGGCTACCTCGGTGGGCGCTGGGATGACGGCCTCTCCCTCCTCATCAACGTGTTCTTGGTCCTGCCGGGACTACCGCTCATGGTGGTCATTGCCGCATGGCTTCCGCCGGGTCCGCTGACCATGTTCGCGGTGCTGTCCCTCACCGGTTGGGCGTGGCAGGCTCGGGTCATTCGCGCCCAGGTCTTGTCTATCGCCAAGCGAGATTTTGTGGCCGCCGCTCGCGTCACTGGTGAAAGCTCCCTCCGAATTGTCGCGGTCGAGATTCTTCCGAACCTCGCATCATTGCTGGTCAGCAGCTTCATTGGGGCCACGGTGTACGCGATTGGTGCCCAGGTCGGCCTGGAGTTTCTGGGCCTAGGAGACGTCTCCGCCGTCACCTGGGGAACGAACCTGTATTGGGCGAGCAATGATGCGGCCTTGCTGACAGGAAGCTGGTGGACCTTCGCACCCACCGGCCTTGGTGTGGCTCTGGTCGGGTTCGGCCTGACCCTAGTGAACTTCGGCATTGATGAGGTCACGAACCCCCGCTTGACCGCCCAACGCGCTGTAGGAAAGCCGGGGCAACCACCAGGCCCTACACCAGTGCTGCGGAGCTCCAATGGCTGAGCCCCTCCTTGTCGTACAAGACCTCTCCGTTGGCTATGTCCAGGGGGATGGCAGCGTCATTCGCGCCGTCGAAGACATCTCGTTCACCCTGAATCGCGGCGAGACCCTCGGCCTGTGTGGGGAGTCCGGCTGCGGCAAGTCTACCCTCGTATACGGATTGTTGCGTACGTTGGCCGCTCCGGGTGCAGTGCTCGGCGGCTCGGTGATGCTCGACGGACACGACCTACTGGCAATGCACGACGAAGGCCTGCGCAAGCTCCGCTGGAAGACAGCTTCCATTGTCCCCCAGAGTGCTCTGAACGCACTCAATCCCGTCCTGACCATTCGGGCGCATGTTCGCGACACCCTGGTGGCCCACGGCGAGTTTTCGCGGGACGTCGCTGAGCGGCGTGGCGCCGAGCTCCTCCGCATGGTGGACATTGACCCTGTACACTTGGCCAGCTACCCCCATGAGCTGTCCGGTGGCATGCGTCAGCGAGTGGCCTTGGCGCTGGCTCTGTTGTTTGAGCCACCGCTAATTGTAATGGACGAACCCACAACAGCACTCGATGTAGTGGTTGAACGCAGCATCTTGCGACGGGTCCGTGAGCTGCAGGAACGCCTTGGTTTTGCCATGCTATTCATCACCCACGACCTGGCCCTGCTGATGGAGCTCGCCACTCGTATCGGCGTCATGTATGCCGGACGGATGACCGAAATCGCCCCCGTGGCCGCATTTCGCGGCGGCGGGATGCATCCGTACACGCACGGACTGTTCGGCGCGATTCCCCCCGCCATCGGCGAAGACCGTATTCCCACCTCCATTCGCGGGAACGCCGCCAACATCGCTGCCCCTCCGTCTGGCTGCCGCTTTCACCCTCGCTGTGACCACGCCATTGCCAGCTGTTCAGTCGACGTACCGGCGCTCACACGCTGCGCGCCGAACCACACCGTCGCTTGTCCGATTGTCACAGGAACCGACGCATGAGTCCTCCCCTGCTGCATGTCTCCGACTTGTCGGTGACCTTTGACACCGGTGGCGGCCTGCGACCCAAGAAGCTGCACGCGCTGAGCGGGCTGACGCTGACCGTCGACCGCGGCGAGATTATGGCAATCGTCGGCGAATCGGGAAGCGGAAAATCGACCTTTGCCAAGATGCTGCTGCGACTTCTCCAGCCGACTGCTGGCAAGATTCTGCTGGACGGCGACGACGTTCTCAAGCGCGAGAGACGTGCCTCCAAGGCCTACCGCAAGCGCGTTCAGATGGTATTTCAGGACCCCTTTGGCTCGCTCAATCCGGTGCACACCGTCGGACATCACGTCGAACGACCGTTGGCGGTACACCACATTGTGCCAAAGGCACAGCGCCGCGCGCGGGTGCTGGAGCTGCTCGACCAAGTTGGACTGCGTCCTGCAGATGCGTACATCGACAAGCTTCCCCAAGACCTGTCGGGCGGTCAGCGGCAGCGCGTCGCTATCGCCCGAGCGTTGGCGCCTGACCCCGACCTGCTGGTGGCTGACGAGCCCACCTCCATGCTCGACGTCTCCATTCGCATGGATGTCCTGCGACTGCTCGAACGCCTGCGGCACGAACGCGGCGTAGCCATTGTACTCATCACACATGATCTTGCAGCCGCACGCTACCTGGCTGACCACATCGCCGTGCTGTACGCCGGCAAACTGATGGAAGTTGCTCCGGCAGACGAGCTGGCAAAACATCCGCGCCATCCGTACAGCCAGCTTCTAGTTGCCGCTGCCCCTAAGCCAGGAGGCACCCTGGATGCGGAACTCCCAGCACGCCCTGGGCTCCCGCCCAATGTTGACCCGCCGCCTGGCTGCCCATTCGCCGAACGGTGTCTAGTCGTTCACGAGGCGTGTGTGACTCCCCTACCGGAGCATGTCTTGGCTCCCGGACACCTCGTACGGTGCCACGCCCTCTCCGCTTCAATGCAAAGGAACTCTAATCAATGAACAGCTTTCCACCGGGCTTCGTCTTTGGCTCAGCAACCAGTAGCTACCAGATCGAAGGCGCCGTTGACGTAGACGGACGTGGCGAGAGCATCTGGGACCGATTCAGCCACACCCCCGGCAAGGTCAAAGGTGGAGACAACGGGGACATCGCCTGCGACCACTACCACCGCTTTGCCGAAGACATTGCCCTGCTCCAGAAACTCAACGTAGACGCATACCGACTATCGATTGCTTGGCCGCGCATCTTGCCCACAGGCAGCGAGGCTACGCCCAACGCCAAAGGACTGGCCTTCTACGACCGCATTGTGGACGGACTGCTCGAAGCGGGAATCACGCCGTGGGTCACCCTGTACCATTGGGACCTTCCACAAGCGCTACAAGACGCCGGAGGCTGGCCGTCCCGCGGCATCATCGACCCCTTCGTTCATTTTGCCGACGTCATGTCCCGGCATCTCGGTGACCGGGTCAAACACTGGATCACCCACAACGAACCCTGGGTTGTGGCCACACTTGGCTACTGGAATGGTGAACACGCGCCAGGCATCAAGGACCCCAACGCCGCCCTGAAAGCCGCACACCACATCCTGCTGTCTCACGGGAAGGCCGTCCCCGTCATTCGGGCCAACAGTGCCGACAGCCAAGTCGGCATCACCCTCAACCTGACCCCAGGCATCCCCGCATCGGGGTCGGAAGCCGACCGCATCGCGTGTCAGCAGTTCGACGGCTTCTTCAACCGTTGGTACCTCGACCCACTGCACAAGCGCGGCTACCCGGCCGATCAAGTCGCTCACTATGAAGACGAGGGACACCTACCGAAAGGCTTGGATTTTGTTCACGACGGCGACCTAGAGACCATCGCCGTCGACACCGACTTTCTCGGCATCAACTACTACTCCCGCGCCATCATTCGCAGCGACAAGGTCGACGAGGCTGACAACGCCCCGCGCACACAGGCCGTGCCCCCTCCCGAGCGTTGTACCGACTTTGGCTGGGAGGTCTGGCCCGACGGCCTCTACGACATCATGGCTCGCCTGCACCACGACTACGACTCTGGCGACTTGGTCGTGACCGAGAACGGCTGTGCGTACAGCACCGAACCCGACGACGACGGACGGGTCAAAGATGCAAGGCGCGTTTCCTATTTCGACAGTCACTTGCGGGCGTGCCTGCGCTGCGTGACCGACGGCATCCCACTCACCGGCTACTTCGCATGGTCACTGCTGGACAATTTCGAGTGGGCTGAGGGCTATGAGAAGCGGTTTGGGCTGACCTGGGTGGACTTTGAGACCGGCGAGCGGCGCCCGAAAGACAGCTTTCGATTCTTCGCCGAGGTAGCCAAGACCGGCACACTACCCACGTGGTAGGCCACCTATAGTGGCGCCACGAGTGAGCGCAGAAAGCTGTCGAGGGCTGCACGGTCCTCGCTCTCCAACGCACTCCAAGCCAGCACCACCGTCTCAGCCTCTCCGCCATGCAAAGAGATGGCGTCAGCAAGGGTATCTGCGCGGCCATCGTGAAGGTACGGAGCGGTGTCCCGAATGCCCCACAGAGGGGGTGTACGCCACTCTTGAGCCACCGCTACAAGCTCGCTAGTCGCTACTTGAGCATAGCCAAAGCCAGCGTCTGACAGGCCTGGCCCCATGTCGTGTAGCAACAGGTCGCTGAACACGCGCTTGGCCGGTCCGACCGACTCCACATGGCATGAGGCACAGCCAACCTCGCTAAACACATACTCTCCGCGACCCGCGAAGGGCTGACCCACGTGCTCCTGTGGGGCCTCCAGCGCGCCAATGTACCGGGTCAAGGCGTCCGTCTGTGGTGCCAGTAAGTCCGCGGCCGCGACCAATGTTTCTTCTCCCGGCCGCTCAACAACTAGGCCCAGCTCGACCTCGCACGCCTGGGCGACAAAGTCCGCGAGGGACGGGACATGGCCCTTCCAGGCAAAGCGCCCCACACGCCCGTCTTCGGTCTCAGACACCCGACCCGAGATGGCCGGATGGTCGTCATAGGTCTTGGATTCCAGGGTGCGCAGCGCCGACTCGGGCACCCGGTCGATGAGCCCAGCACCAAACAGCGCCGGCGGATTTCGCGGTGAGCCAATGTCCGCCAGGGTCAGGCCGCCTTCGCCCTCCAACCCCACAAACGCAGGCATAGGCACCATCATCATCTGCATGCCGCCGAACACATTGCCAACGTCCAGGGTCGTTCCCACGTTTCGTGACCGTCCTCCGGCACCGCCCACCCCTCCCAGGGAATGACAGGCCACACACGACTCCGCGTTGGCCTGCTCCCCAAGCCCAGCGCCGGCCGCGGAGCGCGGGTCGTTGGCAACCCATTCACGCGTGAACAACTCACGCCCCACCTCGTGTTCCGCAGAGTCCGCGGTCAACAAGGTCGATGCAACCGTCGTTGTTGCTCCGGTCAGGGCGATGACGATGACAAGTCCAGTCCGCATGGTTCTCCTCCATGCACTTGTCTATGAGGACCGCCGGTTCGGTTTGTAAGCGCTCCGTAACCGCCGTGTCACCCGCTCTACAGCGGTGCGACCTCGCCTAGAACAACAGGTCGTTCACCGGCTTGAGTGCATCGGGAAGATCGGTTTCACCCAAGATTTCCCGCAGGTCAATCTCGATACCCCGAGACATGGCCGTCATTGGAATGTCGTTGAGCAGGCCCTCGAAAGGATTCTCGGTGTAGTTCTGGAGCAGGTCCCACATGGTGAACACCCACGCCAAGGTGACGGTAATGGGCACGGTCAGCCAGACGCGATGTTCCCCAAGCGACTCGAAACTGCCGAGTAGACCAAGGGGGAGGAGCACCAAAAACAACTGTACAAACCACCGGTTTACCGTTGCATATTGCCTAGGCAAAGGGAAGTTCTTGATGCGTTCGGCCTTGCCTTGAAGCGTCAAAAAGGTCTCGAGCAACTTGGCCAGCTCCATGTGGCGAAAGTCGTCCATCGCGCCATCGTTCCGAAGCTCTTTCAGGCGCCGGGACTGAGTCGCAATGAGCTGCGTGGTGTGGTTCTGACGCTGCATCAGCCAGTCGAGCTCGGTAGCGTCGACAAACGGCGTCATTCCCTGGCGTAAGGCATCATCAGAGGTGTCCAAGGTGCCGAAAGCCTCACGGTAGTGGTCGTTGATCGGCTCGCGATGCTCCCATGGCTTTGAGCGTCGTAGACGAATGCGCAACGCTGTCAGCCACGCAACATGCCGGTAGACAAGCTCGGTGTGGACGGCATCGTCATCTGCGTTGTCGATGAAGGCAGTGACGTGGGTACCCCAGGTTCGGCTGGTATTGACGATTCCGCCCCAGATCTTCCGTGCTTCCCACATTCGGTCGTACGAGGCGTTGCCCTTGAATCCCAAGTAGAAAGAGACCGCGGTTCCCAAGATGCTGATGGGCAGCGCTGGGAACGCCAGCCACGTCTGGTCGCCAAACGTGAACGCAGCGGTCACTACGACCGACCACAACCCAAAGCCCACAGCGGAAGGCGCCGTCCAGCGGACCGAACCCATCTTAGGCATAAAGTGGCGTGTGTACATGACTATCTCCAGCAGACCCCGCGCCTATCACATCGAAAGCGAGTACCCGGCTCGCAAAACGCGCCATAGAGCGCCACACAACACCCAGACGCGGCAGTGCCGGGCTCCGTCGGGGTCGTCCTCACGGCATGCGCGCAAACTGAACGCACGAGGTCCCCATGCAGCTCGACCCCAAACAGCTCAGCCGTACAGAGCGCTACAAGCTGCTCACTGGCGTCATCATCCCGCGGCCCATTGCGTTCGTCTCGACGTTGTCGCCGGACGGCGTGCCCAACTTGGCCCCCTACTCCTTCTTCAGCGGAGCTGGCGCCGACCCAATGGCGTTGATGTTCTGTCCAACGACCAAGGACGATGGTTCGGACAAGGACACCCTTCGCAACCTGCTTCCACAAGCAGAAGGCGGACTTGGCGAGTTCGTTGTCAACGCATCCGTCGTGGACCATGCACGCGAGATCAACGCCGCTTCCGCCAACCTGCCTGCAGACGAGAGCGAGTTCACCCTGACGGGCTTGACCCCTGCAGAGTGCGCCGTGGTCCGTCCGCCGCGTGTAGCCGAGTGCCCGGTCAGCTTTGAGTGCAAGACCCTGCAGGTCATTCGGCTAGCCCCAGGTGTTCCAACCAGCGGGGTTGTGGTGATTGGCGAGGTCGTCCATGTCTGGATGGATGACGCGTTGGTCGGAGAACGCATGCACATCGATGCCGACAAGCTGGCCCCACTCGCACGACTGGCTGGCGGCTTGTACAGCCGAATCACCGAGACGTTTACCGTGCCGAGGGGACAAGACGCTCTGACGACAGCGCTTCCGTTTGAGGTCAAGAAACGAGAGCGCTGAGTCCGAAGACGCCACGCTTATGGCAGACAATACGACGGGACAGTCCAGCCCTGTTCGCTTCCCCACACCACAGTGGAAATGGTGGCCGAGTCGTCGAAGATGACAAGCGGAGAGCTGCCCACCAACGTACTCCCCAGCACCTCGTCATACGCCCACGCCTCCGCCGTCCACTCGCCCGGTGGAACATTCGTCGCGTACCACCAGCCATCTGACGACGTCGCGGACTGATTCCGGTTGGGGAAGGAGTTGAGGAAGTAGTGAACCGACAGGCTCTCGGGGATGTTGCCGCTACGGTTTCGCAGCACGATTTGGACATTCTCAACACGACCCTGCGTACAGTCGTTCACAACACCGAGCACAAATCCCGTTCCTTCGATTTGGTCAACAGTCAGAAGAGCAGGAATGAGGGTACCTGTGGACCGTGAAACACTGTCGAGGGGAATGCGTCCGCGGGAGGACACCGGCGACAAGACCACGTTGTACTCGTAGGTATCTAGAGCCCCCGAAGCGGACGTTACGATATTGAGGGGCGTGCAGGACGACCCGCTGAGTTCGGCCTCACCCCTATCGTCCGAGACCGCGGAGGCGACAACCCCAATGTCCGGTGTGGGTCCAGTGAAGGCGACAATGGTCGCCCCTTCTACCCACACACCATTCTGGAAGTTAACCACCTCGACATACGTGTTGGCACCCTCATCGGAAACCACCTCGGACAGCCAAGAGTCACCGGGTTCCCAGCATGCCAAGTCGTCGCCGACAGGCGGTTGTGCAATGTCGACGAGGTCGTTGAAGTACAGCTCAGTGTTGGGGTCGTAGGTGTCCGAATCGGAGTCCGTGTCGCTGTCAGAGTCCGTGTCGCTGTCAGAGTCCGTGTCGCTGTCGCTGTCCGTGCCGCTGTCAGAGTCCGTGTCGCTGTCGGAGTCCGTGTCGCTGTCGGAGTCCGTGTCGCTGTCGGAGTCCGTGTCGCTGTCGCTGTCGCTGTCCGTGTCGGAGCCGATGTCGACATCGGTGTCCGTGCCTGAATCGACACCCACGTCCGAATCAGAGTCCGCGCCCCCATCGCAGCCGACCCCAAACAACGGGAACAGCGCCAACAGAACAGTGCACGAACGCATACCGACTCCCATCAAGTTGAGCGCAGCCTAAGCGGCGGTGTTCAGTCTGTCGACGACACAACGACGGTGCCGGAGCCCCTGGCCACGCCCATTGCACGGTGCGACATCACCACCCGTCTCGAGTTGCTGTCTCATCTCGTCGCAGACACTGTCGGGTGGGTACGAACAGCGGCTAAATGAACCCATGATCATCCTAGTCGCCATCGCGCTCGCGGAACCCGTTGTGGTCATCGACTCGGACAACACCGTCCGCGGCGACGTCACGGTCACCATGGGCGTAGACGAGGCGCGCGCCAAGCTCTCGGACCCTCGCTGGATCAGCGAGACAGACGCTTCGGGAACGGAAATCGTGGCCCTTGCTCCCCAGGGGGAGTGTGGCGTTTACGCGCACACCTCCCGCACCGCCATGAAGACCATTCACTACACGGTCACATGGTGCCCAACGGACAACGGATGGCGTTCCGACCTTGTCGAGTCAGACACCTTTGAGTCCTACAGCGCAGTGTGGACCGTCACCGAAGCCGATGAAGGCGCCCGTCTCCAGTACAGCTTCGCCATGAAGACAGGCATGGTGGTGCCGCAGTTCATCATCAACCGGTCTACGCGCAGAGCCATCGACAACATGCTCACCAACGTGCAGATTGCCATGGGTGTGCCCTAGCCGTCAGACGAGTGGCGATGATTCTTCACACACATCGCGGTTCGACAACACAGCCGGACAATCGGAATACAGTCTACGAACCCGACCCACTGACCCGGGCAAGGAGTGCAAGATGAACCGGTACGCATTGTTGGCATTGGCCTGGGCAGTAGGGTGTAGCGGCGGTGATGGAGAGGACTCAGGCGTAGACGAGGACTCGCCTGCCCTGACCTGCGAGGTCATCGCCGAGCCCGATTTCTGCTGGTCCGTCGCGGTTGAGGAGGCCTACGCTTGTGTGGACGCCAACGCCTCAGACGGCCTATTCGACGCCACCCGCTCTACGTGCACAATGTCCGACGGCGTGGTCATCCGCTTCGATGACCCGGTCCCACTCGACTCATTCGCAGACGAAGACTACCTCTGGAGCTTCATCATCGAGGACAGCGACGGAGCGGAGTGTGCACGTCATGGAGACGGAACCAGTACTGCGCTGGTGACAGCGAGCGGTGAGGCCTCAACGGCTGTGTCTGGCATGGTGGGTCTGGCGCTGACCTGCCCGAACGGCGATAGCTATGTTGCACAGAACGCGTTCGAACTCTTGGAGTGCGAGGTCGGTAGCCTGCCTGGGTACTCGGTGTCCGGTAGCAGCGACATTACCTGGTCCCTCTTGGGTGAACCGGCGGACCGCTTTGGCTTGTTCTCCTGCTCGGATGCTGCGACTGAGTGACGAGGGGATGCTGAGCTGTCGTCGCAGCTGTCTCACCCTCATCTGCGAGTCTTCGTGCCGGCTGCAAGCCTGTTGAGATACAGCTAGCCCCTGTCTGGAGATTTCATGTTGACGCTACTCTTCGCCGTCCTCGCCATGGCAGGCACACCCGATTCCGAAGACCCCTGGCTCACCGAGACCATCCAGCAATGGACCGACTCCGGTACCGAGCTGCCCATCCCTGAAGACCTGGCCAGCTGGGTATCGATGTCTGACAGGTTCGCTATCGAGCTTTGGTTTCGGGACATGGCAGCACACCATGCCACCGACGCGTTCCTAGCGTCGGACGTCGGTTCGACACTCGACTCGACGGTCCATGGGTACATCACCGGTGAAGCCGGCCCGGGGGGTTCCGTACCTGTCCACTGGGTGATGGATGGCCCCGACGGACCTGTGATTGGATGGACCGTCACCATGCAGAACGACAGTGTGGTGGGTTGGCCCACTGCCGAGCAGCCAAGCCCAGCACTACAACCAGCCCTCACACCGCTACCGGCCGCGGCGCGCGCTCGATGGGACTGCCGACAGGACCTGGCCCGCCGAATCAACTCTGGAGACGCTGTTGTCGACGCCCCCGTCAACATCGCCGTTGTGCCCATGTCCGTTGGAGGTGTGCCCGGCGGCGCTGCCTTCATCTTGCCTGCAAAGACCGTGACGGGAGAACAGATCACCGGCGGAAGCTCAATCTTGTGGTGCATGGGTGGAGAGCCCGTCTTTCAGCAGGTGTCCGAGCTCACGCTGCGCAACCCCGAGCCCGACCCGAACCTAGCCTCGATGTACATGAGCAATCCACGGATTGCATTCCCGGTCGCATCCTATGGATTCCAGGCCATCATGAACCAGATGCCCATCTTCGTAAAAGACGAGCTGAGCAGACTCTGGGTCTACGAACACGACAAAGGCTCGGTCCACTTTCTCGGGGTGCGTCCCGAAGTAGCCGAGCCCGAGCCACAGCCTGAAGAGACCCGACGCACCCGGCGACAGCGCAGACGCGACCGATAGCGTCCCCCACAAGACGTCCTACGTTCCCGTCGCCTGCACAGCATCGAAGTGGGCGGCGATGGCATCGATGAGTACCCGCACGCGCGAGGGCATCCGTCGTTGTTGAGCGACCAACAGGCGCACGGCAGCGGTGATGCCCACAACACCGGGTAGAACACGCACCAAGCGGCCGTCGTCTAGGGCGGCTCCGGCGTTCAGGTCGCTGAGCAGGCAGATGCCCTGCCCAAGCAGGGTTGCTTGGCGAAGGAGAGCGGCATCGTTGGTGGCAAAGGTGCCACGAACACGAACGCGTCCACCTTCGTGAAGGGGCCAAAACGCGCGCGGTCGCCCGTCACCACTGTGCCCGAGCAACAGCGTGTGCCTCGCAAGGTCCGCTACGGCTGCAGGCGTTCCATGCTGGTTGATGTAGGTGGGAGCCGCAACCAGTCCTACATGTCCGGCGGTAAGCGTCCGCGACACCAGGTCAGGGTCGCGCGGGTCACCGGCCCAGATTGCCGCATCGAACTGCTCGGTTCGCAGGTCGACCAACCGAACATTCGCGACCACATCCACCATCAACTCGGGGTGCATCTGATGAAGGCGTCCCACCACGCTGGCCATGGCTGGCGCAACCAGTGGAAGAACGGAGATACGCACCGTGCCGCGAACAGAGCCAGCTTGATTGCGCAGGTCGGCTTCAACGGCGTCCCATTGCTCCAAAAGAGGCTCTACACGCTCGAAGAGCTGCTGTCCGGCGGTTGTGGGCGTGATGCGGCGAGTGGTCCGGTGCAGCAGGGCAACACCCAAGTCCGACTCCAGCCGCGCGATGTGCCGACTGACGGTGGGACGCGGCAAGTTCAGGACCTTGGCCGCTTCGGTCACCGTCCCCAAGCGGACAACGGCAACAAAGGCTTCATAGTGGGGACTCTGTGCGCGCATTTGTTCGAAAAACCGATCGAGTAGTGTTCGAAGTAGACTCTATCATTGCGTGTTTCGAACAACTATACCCAACGTCTTGTTGGAGAGTCTGTATGCGTGCCCTTTGTTTGTCGGTGTTGTTGGTTGGATGCAATGGTGTGGATGATGAGGCGGTGGGCCCAGACGAGGACGCGCCGGCGTCCAAGTCCTGCGAAGCCGACGACTGCGTACACGAAGGAAACTACACATTCGACGATGGCGACTTTTCACGACGGCTCCTGGTGTACATGCCGGAAGACGTGGAAGGCGCCCCCGTTCTGTTCGCCTGGCACAGTCTGAACGGCTCGCCGGAGCGTCTGCTGAGCTTCATGGCCGTTGAGCGCGCCGTAGACGACGGATTTGTTGTGGTGGTGCCCGAGTCACGCGGCCTACCAGCATCCGAGTGGGACGTGTCGGCAACCGGACCCAACAACGTCGATATGGCCCTGTTTGACGCGTTGTTGGACAGCTTGCTCGACGTCCAACAGGTCGATGAGGACCGCATCTACGCCACTGGCTTTAGCGGGGGCGGCCTGTTCACCAGCCTTCTGACCATCCACCGCGCGGACCGCCTCGCTGCGACCGCGCCGTTCTCCGGCGGCGCTCCCGGGACCTCCTACCAGACGCCTGCCGCACCCATTCCTGTGATGTTGAGCTGGGGAGGCACACTCGACAGCTTCGGTGGCTTCAGCTTCCACAGCGCCACGCAGACCTTTTCCGACGCACTCGTTGGCGACGGGCACACCGTGTTGATGTGCGACCACGGTCTAGGGCACTGGGTCCCCAACGATGCCGCCTCGCGGACACGAGCCTTCTTTGCCGAGCATGCCGACACCGGCGAGGTCATGGACTTTGACGCCTGCGAGCGACGGTAGCCCTCCGCCGCGGCAGGTTGACTATCCATCGCGGCAATGCAGAGCGCAAGTCAGACGGGAACCACGACCGTAGCTGCAGCGTGAACAAAATCATCAATGTCCGTGGACTCGATATTCGAGTTCACACAGGACAAACGGACGACGGTCGACCCGTCCACTGTGGCGCTTCCAACAACGGCCAAGGCTTGCGTCTGCAGAGCCTTGCACAGGGCTTTCGAGTCGACACCGTCTCGCTGAAAGACCACATTGACCGACTCGGGCGGCTTGACGAGGACCAGTCCTGGGGTCTGCTCAATCCGTTGTGCCGCACGGGTAGCGCTGCCGACAGCGTCATCAATGCGCTTGCCAAGGCCCGTATCTCCAAGCGCCTGCCACGCGGCCCAGAGCTTCAGGGCATCATTCCGACGGCCGCACTGCAACGAGGTCTGTCCGCGGTCATGCATGTCGTCGCCGTGAAACAGGTAGTCGGCTTTCTCCGACAGGTGACGCCCCAGAATGCCGGGCTGGCGGACCAGCAACACCGAGCAGGTGAGCGGAACCCCCATCATCTTGTGTGCGTCCCAGGTGAAGCTATCGGCGTGTTCAAGGCCAGCTAGTAGCGGACGTGTTCGCTCCGACAGCAGCATGGAGCCTCCCAGTGCGCCGTCGACATGCAGCCAAATACCAGCTTCTCGGGCAATATGCGACAGTTCGACAAGTGGGTCGAACGCTCCAAGCACCGTGGTTCCGGCGGTCGCATTGATGAAGAACGGAGTGTGGCCCAGCGCCCGGTCCGCGATGATCTGACGCTCTAGATCACCGGGAAGCATGCGTCCACGAGCATCCGTAGCCACATAGCGGACATTTGAACGACCAATTCCGGCCAGGCCGGCGTTCTTCGGAATGGAGTAGTGGCCCAGCTCAGAGGTGTAGAGAATGGGTCGAACTGCGCCGAGGCCATGTTCGCGCGACCCTTCGAACTGCTCGCCGCGTGCCAAGATCACCGACAGCAGGTTGGACAGCGAACCGCCGGGGGTGAACGAGCCTTCGCCTTCTGTAAATCCGGCCAGAGCGCACATGCGCTGGCTGAGCGTTCGCTCAATGATGGCCTGAACACCTGCCGCCTTGAAGGTATACATGGAGTTGTTCAGCAGCACCGCGAGCATCTCGCCCATGCTCGCAGCAGCCGTGCGCCCGCCGAACAACTGGTTGAAGAAGCGAGGTGAAGCGGTGGAGGGCGTCTGCTCCACCAACTCGAACAACGCATCCACCACCTGCGGCAGGGGTCGCGGCGTGCGGGGGAGTCCAAGCTGGAGATGGTCGCGCAACGCCTTCGGGCTGCGTTGTGTGCGGACCAAGTCCTGGACCTCGCCCGACATCATCGCGCTTGCACGGTCGAAGAACGTCGACCAGGCCTGAAGCTCAGGTTCACTAGCAATCGAGGGGGTGTCGGACATAGGGCGCCTCAGATGGACTGAGAGCCCCCAAGCGCCGCCCATCTGCTCGGGAAGCGTGCCGTAACCTAGGTCATCAATTTTGTTTGAACAGGAGACCAAACAGAGTGCATCGTTAACTGCGTTGCTCCCTCTCCTTTGGCCACCGAGTGGTTTATCTGTGGAACGAATCTCCAATAGTTAAAAAACCCACCTGTTCGGAGCGATTCTCGTGGCTATAGAACGGTAATGGCGCGCTTTGCGGCGCAAATTCGCACACGGGACGATCGCATGGAATACGGCTTCGAAAAAGCATCACTCGACGGACACAAGGGCAAACGCCGTGATTCGTCCCGCGAGAACGCCGACCCACTCGCGACTGGTGGCCTCGGTGATGGCCTTAGTGGTGGCGGCGATGTCGACCCGTTGATCGCCAGCGGAAGCATGTCCGCCGCTGCTGCGACTGAAGCGGCCCCGCCGGAAGCCCAGGCCGAAGAGCCTGAGGCCGAGTCCTTCTCCGTAGACATGTCGAAGCCCCCTGGCCAGATGATCAAGGAACCCGCTGACGACGACGACGACGACGACGCCGGCGAGAGCAACCCCGCGGAGAACTCCGAGACAGAGGGCGGCGAGTCCGCCGATGCGCCAGACGAGAACGACGACGAGTCCTCGGACAACCCGAACGCCGGTTCGCCAGAGTCAACCAACAAGAAAGAGGACAAAAAGGGTGGGTCTGGCCCCGCTCCAGCTACCCCCAGTGCACCAGCAGATGCCACCGTCGCTATTGGTGGTGGTGACGCCGGCCCGGACGCTGGGGCCGTCTCAGCGACCGACCCCACTCTCGCGCCCGCCATCGGCAACCCTGCGGACATTCAGCCCAGCAAAGAGGACGCCAAGGGCGGCTCCAACGCCAATCCTGGAGTCGACCCCGTCTCCGTAGACGTCCCCCAGCTCGACGCCCCAGAGACAGACAGTCCCGCCTTCACGGTAGACGAAGTCAACATGCCGGACCTGGACACCTCCGGGTACAAGAGCAAGCGCAAGGCCGGCAAGGCGCTTGAGCAGTACGCCCAGGTGGAGCAGGTCGTCGACGCAAAGCTGTCGACACTCATCGCAGAGGCTCAGTCCACGGTGACGCAGCTCACCGCGACCATCTACGCCGAGCGCGACGCCCACATTGCCGGCCTGCAAGCCAGCCGCGGCATTCTGGCCGGCAACATCCAGTCCGCACGTGACGCACTCTTTGCCGAGCGTGACCTCGCATCTGGCCGCGTACAAGCAGCCATCGAAACCCAACGCGGAGCCATCATCGCGCAAGCGGGTGCCTCACGTGGCCAGATCCGAAACGCCGCGTCCCAGCTCAAGTCCAGTGTTCAACGGTCCTGCGACAAGGCACTCAACGACTACAGCACCGGGTTTGAAGGCTCGAAAGAAGACATTGGCACTGGAATCGAAGGCTTCCAGCTGAGCGTGGCCGAGCGCTTGCAGCAGGCCAATTCCCAGCTTCCCATTCCAGCATCAGACCCAATCTGGACCTGCGTTCACTACCGAGTGCGTCAGAGCTTGGGCAAGAAGTTCAGCGCTACAGGCGCAATCTTGGAAGGCATCCAGAAGCTCCGCAAGGGCACCGAAAAGAACATGGTGGACCTGTACAGCGAAGGCCAGGGCAAGATCCGCACTGTAGCCAGCAACGCCAAGTCTGCGGCGGACACCGCGAAGAGTGTCGGAACCTCAGCCATCCGCTCACAAGAGCGCAGCTCACTCGCCGCACTCGACATCACGGCAACCCGCATTGAAGGGCAGCTACAGACAGCCACAGAGCAAGGCGCTGCAAGCCTAGACGCCACCGAAGCCAACCGCAACGCGGCCATTGACGCCGCCGAAAACCAAGCGAATGCGGACGCCGAACAGATTCGCCGTCGTGTCACCGCTGCCGTGTGGGGATGCGCCCGTAGCGAAGCCCAGCGAATGGTTGCTGCAACCGGCAATGAAGCCGTCGACTTGGCCTTCAAGCCCAAGAAGAAGACGGTTACCGCTTCCCTTTCAGCCGCACAAGCCGTACAGCTCGACATCTCCGCAGCCTGCGCCAGTGCGACCACCAGCGTGGACCTGTGGTCCAGCGGCCACAACACCACACGCGGCGAGCTTGACGGCTCTGGCGCCACAATCTCCGAGGGCTGGCGAGACGAAGCCATCGCATTCCTCACCACCGCTGAGACGCGGGCACTGGAGTCGGTCGCGTCCACAGGCTCCAGCTCGATCTTGAGCTTGAAGGAGAGCAGTCAGAAGCACGCTGACAACCTGCGTAACAATGGAGAGTCGGCCAAGGGCACGCTCACCAGAACCGTCACGTCGCAGACCAAGAACTTGCGCAGCATTGGCACCGACTTCATCAAGAGCCTGGATTCCAAGCTCGGCACCGCGGAGCTCAAGAATATTGAACCGCTGCGGCAAAAAGCGTACAACACCCTACGCGGGGACTTCGATGGCCGTACGGACGCCCTGTACACCGCCATGTTCGACGCGGGATTGTTCAACGGAACCGACGAAACTGCCGTCTTTACAGCACTACGCGGCATTGGGCCATACGGCGCCGGCGCGCTCAAGCAGATCTACTACGACCTGAAAGACAACCGCAATCTGTACGCCGACCTGCGCAGCGACCTCACCAAGGGTGAGCACAAGATTGCCCAGGCCTACTTGGACGCAAACGACGGCAAGGGCGCCAAGCTCGAGCTCGCGTACTACCAAGACGGTTGGTTCGGAGACGACGAAGACGCCATCACAGCGTTGCTCAAGAGCCTCAACGAGGACCAACTGGCCGACCTTAAGAGCCAGCCCGGCTGGGAAGCCGCGGCCGAGCACTTGTACGCCAACCTAGCGGACGACGACCTCGACTCCCGCGTTGTGAAGTCACTGGTGGCCGGAAACAAGGCCCGTGCAGAAGCTCTGGAGCTCATCGACAAGATCACGGACGCTCGGTGGAACGAAGACACAGAAGCCCTGCGGACCGCAATCGCCGGCATTCCAGCCGACAAGCGCGTCGCGATTCTCACCGAGTTCGCCATTCTTCAAGAACTGGCCGGACGCGAAGGAGGCCTGGACGCCGTTGAGTTCAAGGACAAGAACCTCGACCCAGAGCTCGCCGAGCAGATGGGCAAGGCCGCGACGGACGAGTCGGGCAAGCCAATCAGCGTCGTCAACGACGACCTCACCACGCGCAACCTCACTGAAGCAGAGCAGCGTTTCGGCAACTGGGCTTCGCAGGACAACCTGAAGAACGACGACCTGTACAAGGAAGGCGGTCCAGGGGTCGGCAACCAGATCAAGAAGGCGATTACCAGCGAAGCTGGTATGACCGGTCTGGGCATGACAATCGCCGGAAATCCGTTGGCATTGGGGTACGGCGTCGCAAGCGGAATGGTCTCAAACGCCAACGACACAAGCGACCAACGCGTTCTGGGCAAGGAAGAGAACGACCTCATCAAGCAGCAGGCCATGTTCGGTACAACATCGCTGCAAGGTCGGGCAGCAGACGTTCGGTACGAAACCACCAAGGGCGAGGACACCGAGAAGGCCTACGACGCCATGTCCTACGACCACAAGGACGAGAACGGCGAATCAACGAACTCGGCATTCAAGACTGCCGAAGAACGCGAAAAGTCCCACGCCGAATGGAACGCTGCGTTCGAAGGCGTCTACCAAGACCAGTACAACACCTCAGCCAGCAGCGACATCAACAAGTCGGAGATGAGCAAGACCGAACAGAAGCTCCTCAACGAGACCCGCGTAGGCGGCCAGGCCAGCGCCGAGACCATGTTCGACTACGCCGAGAACGACGGCATCGGTACCCGGGAATGGGCGGCGAAGAAGGCGCTTACATCCGGCTCCGAGAAAGACATTGCCGCCTACTTCACGGCGCACCCGGAAGCGCGAGAGAACTTGCTGTCCGAGTTCTCTGGCGACGAACGCGAAGAAATCGAAATCCTGATGATTGGCAAGGTCACGACAGACAGCCAACGCTGGCGCATTGCCAAGATTCGCTGGGAATTCAACCGTGGTACCGGCGCAGGCAACCTGCTGTGGTTGGTCTCCCCGGCCATGGGCATCGCGTCTGACGCGCTCCCTGCGGGCACCGTACCCAAGGTCTCCGCAAATCTGTTCTGGGACTGCATCAGCGGCTCGGGCACGCTCATGGACTACAACTACGAGACCCTCAAGGCCATGATCGACGCCCGTGGCGGCGAAGACGAAGCCTTCGACGAAAAGGGCAATCTCAAGCTACTCTCCGAGCCCGGTTCAGACGCGGCCACCGAAGAACTCGCTGCCTTCCGCGGCCAGGAATCATCGCTTGAAGCCGCCGAGAGCGCGTACCAAAACACTATGGACGTGTACACCGAGCTCATCGCAACGGTCGTTGGACTCGTCGTCGCTGCGGTGCTCTCTGTCGTCACCGCAGGCGCGGCATCGCCCATGCTTCTGGCCTTGGCCAGCGGACTGGCCACCATCGGTACGAAGGCGGCTCTCAAGGGAGGTCGCTACGGATGGGAAGAGATGGCTCACGACTCGGCCGTGCTAGCCCTCGAAGTCGCCACCGCCGGTCTCGCAGACAAGATGACCAAGGCGCTCAAGGGCAAGGAACTGCTGAATCTCCAGAAGGCTGGCAAGGCAGGCAACTTGACCGAGAGCACGGTCAAGCTGGCCAAGGGCACACAGCTGTTGGTCAAGACGGGTGAGACCGTCGTTGGCAGCACCGGCAAGGTGATGTTGGATGAGACCACGTACGACAAGGGCTTCGAAGAGGGCCTTGAAAAGGGCGTCAAGAAGGTCGGTCTGGATGTCAGCGTTGTCTGGCTGAACACGTTCATCGACGGCGTCGGAGATGCCGCCTTCGAGAATTCCATCAAGAACGGTAAGAACGAGTTCACCAAGAACGCGCTCACCGTCGGCCAGACCTTCGCCGTCGACTACACCAAGGGGCAAGGCGCTACGCTGCTCGGAGACGTCATCAACGGCACCAACGAGTTCAGCGACAAGCAGGGCAAGCTTGCGACCTCGGCGGCCTTCGGGGCGCTGAAGAAGTCCATGACTGCCGGCAACGAACGCGAAGCGAAGAGAACCAGTGGGATCTCCGACGACGTCAACGCAGACCCCAACTCAGACGGGTACTCCCAGCAGGCATGGCAAAACAAGGCCAACGAAGCCAACAAGAAGTCCGAGCTTACCAAGGGGATTGCAGGCGTCACGACCAGCATCGCCAAGTCCGCCGCCGAGGCGAACTAGGTAGCTCCTACCAGTCCGTGACTCGGTAGTCCTTGAGGAACTGTCCCCACACGTGCTTGCCGCTGCGTTGCCCTTCCATGAAGGGGTCCACAATGCGCGCGGCACCGTCTACGATGTCTAGAGGCGGGTGGAAGTCGTGCATGGCCTTCTTGATCTCGGCATGCACAGCAGGGTCTTCGTCCGTCACCCACCCGGTGTCCACGCTGTTCATGTGAATGCCGTGCTCCACGTAGTCTTGGCCGCTCGTCCGCGTCATCATATTCAGAGACGCCTTGGCCATATTCGTGTGCGGGTGGCGGTCGCTCTTGAACGTCCGGTAGAACTGGCCCTCCATCGCTGAGACGTTGATAATATGCGTGTCGTTGGTCTGTACCTTGGCCATCAACGGCTTGAGACGCGCGTTGAGGATGAACGGCGCAACGGCGTTGACCAGGTGGACTTCCAACAGTTCAATGGCCGGAACTTCATGCATCTTCAGGCGCCAGCTGTTCACGTCGCGTAGGTCGACCTGTTGAAGGTCTGCGTCCAACTTGTCCGCTGGGAACAGAGCGGTTGGGTCGACGCGGTCTTCCGGCAACAAGGCTACTTGCGACAGCTGGGCTGCCGTCATCGCCGCTGCACGAGACGACGCAACGAGCGCCCTACCCGGCGAGTCCTCTGACGCTTCAAGCTCCCCTGCCATCATGTGCTCGTAGAAGGCAGGCGGACGACGCACGGTCTGGCAGGCATTGTTGATGATGACGTCCAGACGGTCATGACGCTCTAGGAGGTCAGCGCACAGGGCTTCAACGCTCGGGGTGTGCCGCAGGTCGATACCGTGGATTTCGATACGGTCTTTCCAGTCGTCAAAGTCGTCTTCACGGGCGTAGCGCGACGCCGCATCCACCGGGAAGCGTGTGGTGCAGATGACATGAGCACCAGAGCGAAGCAGGAGAATTGCGGCTTGGTAGCCAATCTTGACCCGACTACCGGTGACGAGGGCCACGCGTCCGGTGAGGTCCGCTGTCTGCGTGCGCTTCGCGAAGTTCTCGTCGCCGCACGACAGGCACATCTGGTCGTAGAAGTGGTGGACGTCTTGGAAGCGCTCACGGCACACATAGCAGACGCGCTCTTCGGCGGTCTGGCCAATGGGAGCCGTATCTTTTGGAGCAATGCCCAGGCGTTTGGGCGTCTCAAAGATGGGGTTCTCACGCAGCTTACGAATACCTGTGTGTGACAACGCGTTGCGGTCAATGTCCCGCTTAGTGACCTTGTCCTTCTTGCGCTGTGCCTTCTTCAGCTGCTTCTTCGCCGCCTTGTCAGGGATGACGACCTGACCCGCCGCCATCAAGAAGCGCTTGCGCTGCTCACTGGTGAGCGGCGCAAGCAGGCCACGGTCTGCGATGACGGCCTCAATGAGGGCCGTCGCATCTTCAAACGAGCAGGGCAAGTCAGTCATGGCGCGGCAAATAGCGCGGCGAAACGGTCAGCGCACAGGGGCCGCCATCGCTAGTCGGCTTGGTAGCAGCAAGCCATCATTACGCCGGTACCTGCGTTCGGGTCGAGCCACGGGTAGTTGCCAGAGGTTGCCCCCGGACCGGTGGGTGTCCCGCAGCCGCGCCAGGTTGGACGCACATCCGTTCCGACGTACCCAGCAGCGCCGGTGCCCCCCCCCACGTTGCTGTAGACATACGGCACTGTCAGGCACAGGAAGTCGTCCCGATTGTTGTTGCCGACGTAGGTCTGGCAGACTTGGTCACCTGACAGTTCCACCGCGCTATCTCCCGGGGTCACGGCAGCGATTGTGGTGTAGCTGGTGCCGGAATGGATGATTCGAGCCAGACAGATGGCGTGGTACCGCGCCATTCGCTGCCGCACATGCATGGCATAGCCGGCAAGAGAGACCTCACTGCCGGTCACTGCGATGTCCTGGCCAGCCGTGGGAAGCGTGTCATCGTCGACGCTCAGCGTCTTCCACACCGCCCCATCACAGCCTTGAAACTCACCGCCCGCGTAGCGCATCATGCCGGTCTGCGGCAGCGAACAGGCACTGCCTGGGTCACCAAGAACCAGAGCATTCGCGGTGACCAGCCCAGATGCTTCGACGGACGTCGCACTCACCGTTCCGCCATCCAGGTTTGTTGCGGTCGTCGCAGTCGTTGCGCTGTCCGCAGTCGTTGCGCTGTCCGCAGTATCCGCAGTGTCCGCAGCACCGGCACGCATCGCGTACAATGTGCTGCTGACTTCGGTGCGCACCGTCAATTCGGGCCCCACACCCACCGTGATGCCGAGCCATAGCGGCCCACCGTCGACGATGGTGCTGGTATCCAGCGGGTCCGCCGGATCTGCCCCCAAGAGCAGAGACATGTACCCATCGGCCAAGGCCAACGATTGGGTCTCATCCCAAACGGGGGTGGTCGCAGAAGCGCCATCGTACAGCGCAATGGTGACATCATGAACACCGTTGATGGGTGTGCCGCTCGAGTCGGTCAACCGTGCTTGATGGGTAAACGTCAGAGGGACAGCCATGGCGACCGACGGAACAAACAGACAACACAACAACCGCAGCATCGCAGCCCCCTACTCACTTGAAGGCTCACAATACCAGTCGCACTGCACCACAGAAAGCGATTCGCCTAGCGCAGCGCCCGCGGCTCTGCGAGTCGAGCTGACAGTCCATCGAGCGCCTTGCGTCCCAAACGACGGAACAGCGGTCCCATGAACGGCTGACCCAGACGGGAGACACCCGTGAGTTCCAGGTCCAAGGTCCACGTGATCTCAGTACCTCCACGCTTGGATACAAAGACAATGTTGTCTTCGGCAGTGCTCGTTGCCGCCTCTCCGCGAAGGTCTACGCGATGGGGCGGTTCAAAGTGCGTGATGCGGTAGCGCATGGGCAAGGTACGCCCCATAAACACAGCATTCACGGAAAACTCGGCCCCCACTGCTAGCGGCGCGTCGTCCAAGCGAGTCGCTGAGGACACGCCAGGGTCGTACTCAGCGGTGGTGGTGAAGTCGGCAACATAGGCGAAGACTTCGTCGATCGGTCTGTCCGTCCAGCGGACTTCCTTGATGCGGGTCATGGCGCCTCCAAGAAGGGTTGGGTCTGGTCCATCACCAGGTCAATCAACGCATCACGTGTCTGCGACGTAGCCCGGGTCTTGTCACGTAGGTGTTCCGGTTGGGCGGCTCGGTCCAGCCAGAAACAGCCTGTAGACGGTGTCTGCTCTCGGCTAGTGAGCCAGACCAACGTGTCCGCTCCCTCTTCTGGGGTACGCAGAATGGGCCGCGTCACTGCATGAAACAGCGGCATGGAGTGCTTCACAGCGTCCGTCTGGACCCAGCCCGGATGCATGCTGGACATAGGAACGTCGGACCACTCTGTCGCCAGGTGAGACGCCAGCACCACCTGCGCCCGCTTGGCGTTCGCGTACACGGTGTGTCTCTGGTAGCTCCGGTCACACCGAAGGTCGGACAGGTCGAGCCGCTGAGTGTACATGCCGCCGGAAGACACCCAGATGACGCGAGTCTGCACATCCAACAGCCCACGCTGACGTAGAATGCGAAGAATCAACAGGTGTCCCAGCACTTGGCTCGCCCAGATGAGCTCGTGATCTTGCGGCGTGAGGCGCCGATCCAACGGCATGGCCCCGGCATTGAGAACGACCGCTGCGAGTGCCTCGGGGGCATAGGACCTGGCCGCCTGTCCAACCGCCGCCAAGTCTCCCAAGTCGACAGACGTGAACTCCCCATTCACCGCCGCAGCCGCCTTTTCCCCCGCCTCCTGCCTGCGCGCCCACAGCATGCAGCGAGCCCCCTTCTGGGCCAACGTCTGGGCCAACGAAAACCCGATACCCGTTGTTCCACCGGTGATCAGCACGTCTTTGCCGTGAAGGTCTCGCTCGGGCTCGTCCGCAAAGGACCGCGAGTGACGGCGAAAACCGGTCCGGTCAAAGGAAAAGACGATGGATCGGTCGAGCAGCCAATCGAACACGGTGTCTCCGAGAGAAGAGTGCTGGTAAGCGGCGCCAACCACCCACGGGTGCTTGCTGACAAGCCGGGACGGCATGCCTGTTCGTGGCGGATTCCGTGATGGAATGCAGGTGGACAGATACGCGGGCGTATCGGAGGCTCTATGCCCAACACATTCGCTGACACGCCGCTGCTCAAGACCCTGATCAAGAGTCTCACAGAGCAAGACATCACAATCCCCACAGAAGTCCAAGAGCAGAGCCTACAGGCCCTTCTCGACGGCAAGTCACTCGTCGGCGTTGCCGAGACTGGCAGCGGAAAGACCCTCGCGTTTGTTCTGCCGCTGCTTCACCGGCTCAAGTCACTCGAGCTTGACGGGTCCAACGTCAAAGAAAAGGGACGTCCTCGCGGCCTCGTCTTGGTCCCTGGCCGTGAGCTAGGCGAACAGGTCAGCAAGGTCTTTAAGAGCATGACGCACGACACCCGCCTGCGCGTCCGTACGGCCCTCGGCGGTACGAAGAAGCAGATTGCGCGCCAGAACATCAATGGCCCACTGGAAGTCCTGGTGGCAACACCGGGTCGCCTGGTCCAGATGCTCAACAGCGGCGAGCTCCGCCTAGATGACGTCCGCACCTTGGTCTTCGACGAAGCCGACCAGATGCTTGACGCCGGCTTCCTTCCTACGGTCCAGCGCGTACTCGACGAGTGCCGCAAGACCGTCCAGGTGGTCATGTTCTCGGCCACACTGCCTCAGCCCCTTGAGCGCATCATTGAGAAGGCATTCATCGACCCACCGGTTCGCGTGCGTACTCAAGGCAGCCAGCGTCTGGTGCCGACTCTGACCGTCGACAACCGAGACGTCATCAACGGACGGCGCTTTGAGGTCTTGATGAAGACGCTCGAAGAAGCGCCCGAGACCGGCACCATGATCTTCGTGAACACCCGCGACCAAGCAGATGTCGTCGCCGAGTGGCTACACACCGAAGGCGTTCCCTTCGCCAACTACCGAGGCCAGATGGACCGTCAGGAACGTCGTGAGAACCTCTCCCAGTTCCGCGACGGCAACGTGCATGTGCTCATTGCCACTGACCTCGGCGGACGTGGCCTAGACATTGAGCGCGTGGACCGCGTCATCAATGTTCACCTGCCACAAGACATCGACAACTACCTGCACAGAGCCGGCCGCACCGCTCGTGCCGGGCGTAGCGGAACCGTCATCAATCTTGTGACGCAGCGGGACCAGCCGTTGATGGCCAAGCTGAAGAAGCGCGCAGACCGCACTAAGTAGCGGGATTGGCGCACTTGTGAGTTCGCGGTGCTGGCGATAGGCACGGCGGAATCGCAGGTGTGCCGCATGATCAATCCAGTAGAGATCTTGAGTTTTGGTGGAATCGCTTCCATCCTCGCGTTGATGTGCGCCGTCATCGGTGGAGGCGTCGCGGCTCTCGCTCCATTGGTCATCGGGCTTCGCAAGCTTCGCTGGCCGGCCTCTGTGACGTGGCTGGGCTTGGTCTTGGCACTCGTCTTTGGCGTCCTGGGCACATGGCTCGGGGCATCCGCCGCTACGACCGCCGTCAGCGCAAGTCCCGAAATCGTTCAGGTCGCCATTGCACGTGCAATAGCAGGTGCCATGTACTCCGAGTCGGGTTCGCTTCTGCTTCTAGGCCTCGCATTCCTGCTCTCGAGTACCGCCACAGCAGTACCCGGCCCAATCATGCCAGGAGAGGCCGGAAAAGTAGATTTCGCAGCCATTGGCGGAGCTGTCGCCGGCGCCGTGCTTGGGACCATACTGGCGGTTGTGGGAATCCTCTTCTTGTCGGACATGCGTCCGAGTTGGATTGGTATCGCCCTGTACGTGGTGCCGTTCGTGGCCACAGTCGGGACCGTCAACGTCCTGGTCGCGTCGCTACGCATCAGCAGCGAAGACCGCAATCAGCAAGCCCGCATGGTCGGCCTTCGCGGATTGACCATGGCCAGTGCCGTGGTCGCCGTGGTCTTGATTGGCCAGCTCTTCGCCAACTTCGGAGAAATTCAGGCGTTCAAGGCCGTTGCTGTTGCCTCTCCAGACCAAAAGGCAGCAATGCTCACTACGGGCTTGGAGGTGGCAGGCTGGGCACGCACGCTGTCCTGGTTCCTCGTACTTCCGGTACTGTTCGCGGGACTCGGCAGCATTCTACCGCACCTGGGTCGGGCAGACGGTCGGGTGGCAATCGGCTTTGGAATAGCCTCAGCCCAGATGATCATCATGGCGGTGTGTCTGGTGCTCATGCGGTCAGCCATCAACGGCATCTTTCAACAGCTCATCGGTCAGGTGACGCCCTAGAGGGCCGGGCCACACGACACGCGAGGTCACGACTTGCAGCACACCCGCATGTGGCACCAACGCCACGGGGGAAAGTCTGTGGAGCCCCACGAGCCGGGACAGCTCCCCTGGAGCAACAAGCCCATGAAGCCACGGTCGACGTAGCCACTTGAACACGACGAGCGAAACACACACCCATAGGTGGGACCGGTCGAGCCGGTAAAGCCGGATGGTCCTGTTGCACCGCGATTTCCCTGCGAACCCGCGGCACCGGTTGAGCCAGTCAAGCCTTGAACTCCGGTCAAACCACTAGCTCCTGTAGGTCCCTGTGCCCCACTAGCCCCACGGGGCCCTTGTGGCCCCGTCGAACCGACATCGCCTCGTGGGCCAGCAGGGCCTTGCAAGCCGTCGAGAGGCCCGGTCCACTGGCCGTTCCCAGCGATAACGTCGACGCCTCCCACCTCAACCCTGTCGGCGACCATGGGACCACCGCGCACAGTTCCGGTCGATGACGCGACCAACGCGTAGGGCGTGCTGCCAAGCATCGCGCGCCCCCCCATCACCGCACCATCCACACGGTGTTCCACCCACAGCCCGCCATCGACGAACAGATCCGAGTCCAGAGAGTCGTCTTCGCCCAGCGTCACTGAAAAAACGCCGTTCTCGAACACCGTTCCGCTGTGCGTGCCGGACCACAACGGAGATGCGTCGCCGGATGCGGCGTACAAGGACACGGTCAAGTCATGGGGACCGTCCACCACCGTGCCCGACACGTCGCGTAGACGGCCTTCGTGACCGACATGAAGGGGAATTCCTGCAATGGCCGTAGCCACCAATGCCCAGAGCATCATCACATCACCCCCTGCAACACAGCTGTGGGTGACACCAGCGCCAGAAACTGTCGACCCATGAGCCTCCCCAGCTGCCGGGACACGAGCCCGAGGCCTGCATCAAGATACCCGCGGTGCCTCGGCTGGAGTAGCCGCTCGGACAACTACTTCGGAGAACGCAGCCATTCGTTGGGCCCGTGGCGCCTGTGGAGCCACCCGAGCCTTGAAAGCCAGTCGGTCCACGCGAGCCCGTTGAACCTGTCGGCCCAGTCGCCCCGCGCGGTCCTGGACTTCCCTGGGGACCTGTCGCTCCTTGTGGGCCAGGCAAGCCCTGTATGCCCGTAATTCCTGACGGTCCCTGCGCGCCAGGAGCCCCTTGTGGACCAGCAAGTCCGTCGACAGGTCCGACCCATCGCCCCTGGTCGTCAATGAGAAGCTGTCCGTTCACAGTGACCGACGACACATCCGCCACCCCACCGTCAAAGCCAACCACCGAGTCTGCGACCAGCGCATGCGGCACCATACCAATGCTCTCGCGTCCACCGATGTCTGGGCCGCCATCCACCGCTACGCCCACCCAGGTAGAGCCGCTGGCGAACACGTCGACGGAGAGCGGGTTTGTGGCGTCGGCACCGAGCACCACGCCATAGATGCCGCTGTCGAGGACGAGGTCGTAGGACTCGCTCCACGCCGGACCAACAGCATCGACCGAGTCGTACAGCGACAGGGTGACTTGGTGTGCCCCCGTGACCGGAACGCCATCATTGTCCATCACTCTGCCCTGGTGCTGCAGCTGTAGGGGCACCGAAGCGCTCGCCACAACTGGCACAAGAGCCAGTATCCAAGCCATTTGTCGCATAATCATCCCCTACAGCACAATTTCGGATGCGCCCAGGTCCAACCGGAGTTGTACGCCGCGCCACAGGACCGAAGAGCCCCGCAGTTGCTGAGGTTGCCATTGTTCAAGATGAACCCACTGAGCCCGTAGTCGCTCCATCCAGATGGACAGCTTGGCCGGAACATACAGCCATATTGAGGACCGGCAGCACCGGTCGCTCCCGTGTTGCCTCGGCTCCCGGTAGACCCAGTAGCACCTTGAGAACCGCGACTTCCCGTTGCGCCTGTAGACCCTTGGGGTCCGGTCGGCCCACGAGCACCCGGCGCTCCTGCGACACCTCGAGCACCCGCATCGCCAGCGAGACCCGTGGGGCCAGAGGCGCCGCGGGGCCCAACGACATCCACAGCCGCACCGAGCCAGGAACCATCCGCAGCAATCACCGGCACACCGTTGATTCGAAGCTCACTCGCAGACACATCTCCACCAACGATCTGGCGCGCTTCGCCAGCTACTGCGACCATTGCGACCGCAGGAAGCCGACTTCGAAGTTCTGCGGGAAGGCCATCCACACTGACCTCAATCCACGTCTCTCCGTCACGAATCACACCAGAATCAAGCGGCATCTGCTCACCAAGCACCACCCGAAACGCGCCATCTTCCAGCGTCACGTCGTGCTGTTCGCGGAACAGGGACACGTCAGACGTTGCGGTGTCGTACAGATCGAAGGTCACGACCGCAGGCCCATTGCGGGCTCCGCCGTCCGGCCCCAAGACGCGACCTGACCACGTCAGCGGCGACGCCAGAGCAGAGCCCGCCATCACCAGCCACAACAGCGCCATGCTCATGTTTCCTCCCTCACCTTATTGTTGCACGACTAAGACGAAATGGAGTTGGAGAAGTACGCAACGACCACATGGCAGGCTTCCTCCGACCGCTGCCTACGCCTGCTTGATCGACATCGACACCCGCTTTCGCTTGTGGTCAATCTCCAGGACCACGACGCGCACGCGCTTTCCAGGCTGGACCACCTCATGCGGGTCGCGCACGAACCGGTCTGCGAGTTCTGACACGTGAACAAGTCCGTCTTGGTGGACCCCAACATCGACAAAAGCACCGAAGTTGGTGACGTTTGTGACGACGCCCTCCAGACGCATGCCGACCTGTAGGTCATCGAGACTGTGCACATCGTCGCGGAACTCTGGCGCTTCGAACGACTGACGCGGGTCTCGTCCGGGCTTGTTCAGCTCGGCCACAATGTCGGTCAGGGTCGCAAGCCCGACGTCGTCATCAACGTACCGACCCAACACGAGCTCCGACAGGCGCTGGGACCCGATAGCGTCGACGACTTGCAGACCCAGGTCCTTGGCCATGCGCTGAACCAAGGCGTAGCGCTCCGGGTGCACACCCGACCGGTCGAGAGGGTCTGTGCCATCTGCGATTCGCAGGAAACCAGCGCATTGTTCGTAGGTCTTCGCACCGAGACCCGGCACCTTCAGCAGGTCTCTTCGGCGACGGTACGCCCCATGGGATTCGCGGTAGCGCACCACTGCGCTCGCGAGCTTCGGCCCCAGTCCAGCCACATGCTCCAGCAGCGCAGGACTCGCAGTATTCACGTCCACGCCGACCCGGTTCACGCAGCTCTCGACCACGTCAGACAGGCGCTGAGCGAGCTGCCCCGCATCCACATCATGCTGGTACTGGCCCACACCAATCGACTTCGGGTCTACCTTCACCAGCTCTGAGAGCGGGTCTTGCAGACGACGAGCAATGCTCACCGCCCCCCGAATGGTCAGGTCCAGGTCGGGCAGCTCTGCTCCGGCCAGCTCTGACGCCGAGTAGACAGAAGCACCGGCCTCGCTCACGCTGACAACGGTGGTTGGAAAGTCATGTTCGCGCACCAAAGCGCGCAGTAAGGTGTCGGTCTCGCGGCCACCGGTTCCGTTGCCCACAGCAACTGCAGACGGGCGATGACGACGGAGGAAGGCCAGTAAAGGTCCGGTCTGTGGCTCGTTACGACCGACCAAATACGCCGTATCGTGCCCCAACACAGCCCCTGTCTCGGCGACGGCGGCCATTTTGCAGCCTGTCCGAATACCAGGGTCAATGCCCACAACCGACTGTGGCCCCAACGGAGGCGAGAGCAGTAGTGCTTCAAGGTTCCGCTCAAATACCCGAATTGCCTCTTCGTCTGACCGTCGCTTGAGAACACCGCGCACCGCTCGAACCGCGGTAGGCACCACCAGACGTTTGACGCTGTCCTCCACCGCCAGCTGAAGCTGGTCGGCGTAAGGGGAGCCACGCTGAATGCGCGCAATGCGTGATGCGGCACCGACAACAGCCTGGTTGTCGACGTCTAGCTTGACCGACAGAATGCCCTCAGCCTCTCCGCGACACAGCGCTAGGTAGCGGTGTGACGGGATGGAACGTGCCGCTTCCGAATACTCGACGTAGTCGCGAAACGCGCCGGCATCCTGGCCCTTCTTCAGCTTGCTGACCATGCCTCCTCGCTCACCGACCAACTGACGGGATTGACGGCGTAGCTCGGTCATAGCAGCCAATTCCTCGGCCACAATGTCGCGTGCACCCGCCAGCGCGTCGTCTGTGGATTGGATGTCCCCACGAACAAAGGCGCGCGCATCACTCTGCGGACGGCCTTGGCGAGACTGTTCCCAGATTCGTTTGGCAAGAGGTGCCAAGCCTGCTTTTCGGGCCATGCTCGCGCGTGTCTTGCGTCCCTGTTTGTACGGTGCGTACAGGTCTTCGAGCTCACTCTTTCGAGTGGCCCGCAGCAAGGACGTGCGCAGTGCGGGAGTGAGCACTCCTTGTTCGGTGAGCGCGCCGAGGATGGTCTGCCGACGCTGGTCGAGCTCTCCCAGCAGACGCCGAACCGCCAGGACCTCGCGCAGCTGAACCTCGTCGAGTCCGCCGGTCTTTTCTTTGCGGTAGCGTGCAACAAACGGCAATGTCGCACCGTCATCGAACAGGGCGACGGCAGCAGCCACTCCAGCAGCAGGAAGTCCGGTCGCACTCGCAATGTGTCCAGCAATGTCCATCTGTCGCCTCCGCGAGCCATCTATCTCCTCTCCCAGCCACTACGAGTCCTTGATGCACACAGTGTGGCTCGCCATGCGCGTGGTCTTTCGAGTGCACGCAACACGCCTGCTTCTGACGCTGCTTCCGTTGGTGAGTCTGCTCTTGTTCGCCTGGGTCCAGCTGGACGCCGTTGTGAACTGGTCCGCGACGTCGCAACAGATGATGGCGCGGCCAGCGTGGCAGGTGGTCGCGGGCAGCGGCGTGGTGTTGGCGCTGTGGACTGTCAGCGTCACGCGTTTGGTGCGACGGACGTTGCTGTCCGACAGCCTAAACTGGCTGCGTCGTCAACCGTTGAGTGACCGAGCCTTCGGTGCCGTATCTACCGGTATTTTGGCACCCATCGTGTTGCCGATAGCCGTTGTCTCGTGGGTCATCTATGGCGTGACCCTCGGGCCGTTCTTGCTGTGGGCAGCCGTGTTGTTTGCCTTCGTGCCTGCGATTGCAGCACGACGGGTTCAGTCCAGCGCCTTCGCCATAGCCACTGGAACTGCCGGCCTCGCAGCCATGCACTACGCTCCCATCTTGGCCACTGTGTTGGCAGTCGTAGTCTTCATCGGTTCCCAGAGAGCTGTCGGTCGAGCCTTCCGCCAGCCCCCTTTGAGTCCGGGTGTGCGTTCCATCGGCAAGTGGCTGCCGACAGTCCCGCTGGCATTGGTTCAGCGAGACCTCGTCGGGCTGACACGAACACGTCCCAGCGTGTGGCTCTCTGCCATCTTCACCGCGGCATTCCTTGGCATCTGTATGCACTTTGTGGGTGCCAACGCCGGCTTGTCGCCTGAAGGCCACACCAAGGTGCTTATTGTCATGGTCGCCATTGCCGGATTCGTCGGTTTGGGCGGCCTGGGCGAAGTGGTGGATGCGCTCGGACCTCGCTTTGACCCCCGTGCATGGCCGGTATCCCCAGGTCAGCGTGCACTCGCTACGCTCATTGCAGCCGGAGTTCTCATTGCTCCCACGTGGGCCGCAGCCGCCGCCACCGTGACCGTCGTCAGCCCACTGGGCCACGTTCGCGGACTCTTGATGCTGGGACTTACTGCCGCCGGGGTGAGCGCCTTCGTTGGCGCAGGACGTGCCAGCAACGCCGGAACCTACGGCTGGATGCTCGTTGTCTGGGCCGGATGCGTGTGGCCCGGTGATGTGTGGGGAGTCGCAGCAGGACTCGTTGGACTCATCGCCACACTTCAGGTCGCCACGCGAACCATTCGAGCCGCCCGGAGGGCCCGCCCATGACCGCACTTCTAGACGTCAATGCACTCACAGTGACCTTCAACACCGGTGTGACTGTAGGCCCGCTGTCGCTGCGACGAGACCGTGGCGTGGTGTGGCTTCGTGGCGCCAACGGTTCTGGAAAGAGCACGCTGCTACGCTGTTTGTGCGGCGAACGGCCGGCGTCAACGGGAAGCGTTCGCATTGCAGGTGAAGACCCATTCGAGTCTCCAGCAGTGCGAGCACGGGTATCGCTCGTAGGAACAGCAGCCGAGCTGCCCGAGTACCTTACGGTCGACGAAGCCTGGCGCATGATGGCCAGTCTGCGCGGTCAGCGAGGCTGGAGCGGCACTGCCCTAAGAGATGCCCTCGACTTACCGGGGAACCTGGCGCTGCGTCATGCCTCATCCGGCCAACGTCGGCGCGCAGAGCTCGTCGCGGCCCTAGCTGGCGACCCCGACATCCTGCTGATGGACGAGGTGTTCACCACACTCGACACCACCGGCTGTGCGGTACTTTCCGAGTGGCTAGACAGCTGGCGGAGCGGGCGGCTTGTGGTCATTACCAGCCACACACCACTCCCAGTTGCCGTGGATGAGGAAGTCGACCTACGCAGAACTGCAGTGCCCGCGTAGGTCGATTGCCGCCACACTATGCGTCTGCGGCAGCGTCTCCAGCCAACAGCTTGTACGAAATACCGCCGAGTGCGCCACCAATGAGCGGTGCAATCCAGAACAACCACAGCTGACTGGCGTACTGTACCGAGCCAAAGACTGCGACAAGAAGGGCAGGTCCAGTCGAGCGTGCGGGATTGACGGACAGGTTTGTGACCGGAATACCAATGAGGTGAATCAGGGTCAGGCACAGGCCAATGGCGATGGGGGCAAAGCCTGCCGGCGCACGCTTGTCCGTGGCACCCATAATGACGAATAGGAAGACGAAGGTCAGCGTAATCTCGGCGACCAAGCACGACACCATGGTGTACTTGCCGGGGGAGAGCTCTCCGAAGCCGTTTGAGGCGAAGCCACCAAGCTCGAACGTGGGGGCTCCACTAGCAATCACGTACAACAATCCGGCAGCAGCGATTCCGCCGAGGACCTGCACAACGACGTACGGACCCAGGTCTTTCGCATCAAATCGACCACCAGCGACCAAGCCCAACGACACCGCTGGGTTGAGGTGGCATCCGGAGATGTGACCAATGGCGAAGGCCATGGTCAATACGGTCAGGCCGAAAGCGAGTGACACACCGACATAATGGATGCCGTGGACTGGAAAATTGGCTGCGAGAACTGCACTGCCGCAGCCTCCAAAAACAAGCCAGAAGGTTCCGATAAACTCGGCGATTAGTCTCTTGGGCAAAGGCATCAATAGCTCCGGGGGAAAATGCGGAGACACTCTGCATCAAGTCGCTCGACTTTGGGGCGAGGCACCCGGCAAACTCACGCCGTTCGGCCTGTGCCCCAAAACCCAATCACGGCAAACACCCTCTCTGTGCGCTTTCCCAGCACAACCACATCGCAAAACAAAGACTGTTAGCCACCTTTCAGACCCCGATACAAACCGTATGGTCAGTACGTCCAGAGGCGCGGTCGAACATTTAGGTTGTCTTCACACAACCGCAGCTCCGCCGCCTTGCGGCCCATGTTGCCGTCGGACGCACAAACGCTGACCTAGGCCACCGCCGATACGCCTGCTTGCTCGCGCTCACGCAAGAACGCCAAGACTGCGTCTTGCAGCTGGTCGATGCCTGGAGTCTCCAACGGCATATGTCCGGCCCCCTCCAGTAGAACAAAGCGCTTGTCGCCGGGCAGACGCTCAAAGAACGCCGTACTCATTGAAATGGGGGTCATAAAGTCGTGTTCGGGGTGCACCAAGAGCACCGGACACACGTCGAAGTCCTCCGGAGCAATGTCTGGAGCGGTCCCCATGAACGTACGCAGGAACCGAAGTGGAACGATACTTCCGGCCGCGCTTCGGTCCGCAATGAGCGCCTTGACCATCTTCGGTTGGTTGCTGATGTGGGTCATCTTCGACACCCACCGAATTGGCACGGGCAGCGCGTCCAAGAAGAACCGGAAGGCGTTCATGAAAACGCCGCCGACGGTGGCCAGCAGTGGGTGAACGGCAAGCTGCGGGCCGGTGGATGGCTCACTTGGGTCGGCGAGAGTGGTGGCAATGATGCCGGACACCCGTGGGTTCCGGCAGGCGACTTGGTAGGTCAGCATACCGCCAAGACTTGCGCCAAACAGAACAACCGGCAGACCGTCTCGGGCAATCTCAGCATCTACCAGGTCACTCACAGCGTCTACCCAGGCCCGTACGTCGACCAAGGAGCGCGGAGCGTCAGTCATGCCGTAGCCGGGCAGGTCTGGAGCCACCGACGCAAAGCCATGGTCGCGAAGGATGGTCCCAAAGGCGCCCATGATGCGACCATTTGCTCCAGCACCGTGTAGGAGAATGACCTTGACCTTGGCGTCGTCCACTTCGTAGCGGTCAAGATGAATGGAGGCTCCACGCCACAGCCATTCCTGTTCCTTGGGGGCGTTTTCGAGGGTGACTCGTGCACGCTCTGGAAAGAAGGGTTGGTACTGCAACCAGTGGGTGTTTTCAGCATAAGTTCGCATGATGACTCCGTTACCGGGCAAAGAGTAGGTAGGTACCAAGCCACGCTGAACCGCCAATCACAGCGAGAACCAGGCTGGCGATAGCCGCTCGGTCAATGCCTTGACGACGAACCAGTGGGATGCTGATCATGAGCGCATCTCCCGCGTCCATGGAGGCGTTGAACAGCAGCGCAAACGGCAGAGAGACGTGACCAAACAGGGCTGCAATGGCCACGACACCGAGCCCAATGTCACGAACGCCGAACAGGCGGCCCATCAGACGCGCGGTGGGGTTGTCATGACTGGCGGGAAAGCCAAGCAGTTGAGAGGTACGAGAGGCGGCCACCATTGGCGCAAGTCCAATGGCAATACGCATCGATGCGAGCAGTACAATCAGCAGGTCAGTGTTCATGAGCAGCTAATAGAACTGCGACGCGTTCGAGTCGCTGTGCAATCCTGCACAACCCGTTTAGCGACTACAGAACTAGGCCTTGCAAGCGCGAACGGGAGGCGATGAGTGCATCTGCCAGCGAGTCCAGTAAGACCCGCACACGCGGCATCTCAGCCAGGTCCACGTGGGTCAAGAGCCACAACGGCAACCCGAGGGGCTCAATGACCGGCGACACTGCCACGAGATTCGGCGCCTCCGAGGCCAGTCCGCACGGCAACACCCCAACTCCCATACCGAGCCGAACCGCTTCCACAAACACCGCACGGCTGCCGGTGCGAAACACCACCTGAGCATCGTCCACGTTCTGCTGCTCCCAGCGGCCCTGGGGCGTGCGCTCCTGACTGGCGTCGAAACACACCCAGGGCGCTGTCTTCAAGTCTGCAGAGCCATCCGCCACACGGGACGCCGCCGCGTACACTGCAAAACCGACCGTCGCGATTCGCCTGCCACGCAGGGACTCAGGCGGCTCCCGAGTCACGCGAAGGGCGATGTCCGCGTCCTTCCCAACCGCCACACGCTCGTTGGTGACGTGAACAGCCACCCGAATGCCAGGATGGTCGGCTCGGAAGGTAGCCAGATGATGGGTGAGCTCCATCGCAAGCGGCTCGACAGTCGCAATGGTGACCGTGCCATCGAGACGGGTGTCCCGCCCCCGCAAGCGCCGCTCAAACGCTCCGACGCGTTGCTCCACATCTACACCCACCGACAGCAGCTCGCTCCCGGCCTCGGTGAGCGCCCAAGAGGCTCCCGTGCGGTCGAAAAACCGTATCCCCTGCCGTTCTTCGAAGGCATTAAGCCGCCGGTACAAGGTGGTGTGTGCCACCCCCAAAGAGCGCGCCGCATCGGGAACACTTCCGTGACGGGCAACAGCGAGGGCATAGCGCAGGTCAGACCAATCCATGGCCCAGTGTACACCACACCTCATCATGGTTAGCTGCCAGCCATGGCCGCTGACGTCCTAGACCGCGTACGAAAGCTTCTGGCACTTGCTACTTCGCCCAATGTGCACGAAGCGGCAGCGGCGGCGGCACGTGCACAGCGGCTCATTGACGAACACCGTCTCCAAGACCTCCTCGCAGCCGAGGACGCCGCCCCAGAGTTCGACGACGCCCGCGACGAACCCATCGAGACCTCTAAGCGCCTGCGTCCCTGGAAAGCAGCACTGGCAAACGTGCTCGCAGACGCCAGCGGATGCGTGGCGTACACCCTCAAGCGTGGGCGAGAGCAGTCCATTGTGTTGGTGGGTCGCGAACAAGACCGTCAGGCCGTAACCGCGATGTACAGAGCGCTCGTCGCACAGGTGGAGTGGCTGTCGGCTACCCACGGACCCGGCGAGAGCAAGAAGTGGCATGCCTCCTTCCGACTGGGCGCCGTGCACAGCATTCGAGTCGCGATGGACGAACGGTCCACCCCGCCGCCCACCGACCAGACACCCGGTCTTGTTCACACAGCACTGGTCGCTCAACGAGACGCGCTCAACCAGTTCGTAAGTGACCACCTCCACCTTCGACCGGGAAAACGACTCACCGTGTTGGGATCAGCATGGGAACAAGGACGTGAAGCCTCCCTGGGTCTAGCAGACACGCTGAAATCATGACCCCAGCACGACCGTACGGTTATCCCGAATTGTTGATTTACTGGTCCCGAATCCAGATTCCCCTGTCCCAGAACGATGCATGGCTTAGACTACCCGCCGTTCACGGAGATTGGGATGAGTGAAGACGGCCCTGATAGGCTGGAATCCGGCGTTGTATCCAACCTAAAGTACGACCTACCTGCGGGCCTGGTTGTCTTCTTGGTGGCGTTGCCGCTATGTTTGGGCATTGCTCTCGCGTCTCGTGCCTCCGGCATTGAAGACGCCAACAATGTCCCACTGATGGCCGGAATCATCGCTGGCGTCATCGGCGGCCTCGTCGTGGCCCCGCTGTCTGGCTCCCAGCTATCGGTGTCCGGTCCCGCGGCCGGTCTGACGACACTCGTCGCTGGTGGCATCGCGAGCTTAGGCGGGTTCGAGCAGTTCCTGCCCGCCATCGTCATTGCCGGCGGCATGCAGATCGTCGCAGGTCTGCTTCGTGGCGGCGTCATCGCCAACATCTTCCCGGTGAGCGTTGTCGAAGGCATGCTCGCTGGAATCGGCATCATTCTGATTCTCAAGCAGCTCCCGCACGCGCTTGGACGGGATGAAGACTACGAAGGAAGCCTCGATTTCTGGATGGCCGGTCATCAAGATGACGCGTTCTCCCAGATCGAAGCCGCTATCGTCACGGCCTCGCCGAGCGTTGTCATCGTCTCAGTCGCTTGCCTCATCGTGCTCGTGGTCTGGAAGCAGCCGTTCATTGCGAACAAGTCTTGGTCCAAGATTCTTCCTGGGCCACTGGTCGCTGTCCTGCTTGGAGTCGGACTCAACGAGCTGTTCGGTCTGATCGCTCCAACCATGCAGATTCTGGGAACCGAGGGCCACATGGTCCAGTTGCCAGTGCTCGGCTCACCCATGGCCACCATCAAGAGCCTACCGTCTCCTGACTGGAGCGTGATGGGCAATCCGAAGGTGTGGACGGTCGCCGCCACAATCGCGGCAGTCGCGTCCCTTGAGAGCTTGCTCTCCGTCGAAGCTGTAGACAAGCTCGACCCCTTCCGCCGGACATCGAACACCAACCGAGAGCTTCTCGCTCAAGGTGCTGGCAACGCCCTCTCCGGACTCATTGGCGGCCTACCCGTCACGGCCGTCATCGTGCGGTCTTCGACCAACGTCTACTCGGGTGGGCGCACGCGGATGTCGGCTGTCTTCCACGGCATCCTACTCGTCGGCCTGGTTCTGGCTGTCCCGTTCTTGCTCAACCGCATCCCTCTCGCAGCGCTGGCCGCTGTGCTGTTGACCGTCGGCTACAAGCTGTCCCGGTACGAGTTGTACAAGAAGATGTACAAGAGTGGTGCTGACCAGTTCGTCCCCTTCATCATCACCGTCTTGCTGACCGTCTTCGTAGACCTGCTGACCGGTGTCATGGTTGGGCTGGTCATCGGTGTTGTGATGGTGCTCATCACCAACTTCCAGAGCGCCATCTCCGTGGTGAATGACGAAAACGCATGGCTCATTCGCTTCACTGCCAACGTCAGCTTCATGAACAAGACCAAGCTCCGCAACGTCTTGGCCAAGATTCCGAACGGCTCTGAGGTCGTGATTGACGGTGTCGCCGCGTCGCACATTGACCACGACATCTTGTCCATCATTGAAGACTTTGTAGAATCTGCTCGATTCCGCGACATCACGGTGCAAACCCGTCGCCTCGAGTCAAAAGACCATCCCATTCGCCTTCCGGGAGCCTAAATGGAATCGTGGAAACGCCTCTTGCTTCAGAACAAAGCCTGGTCCCAAGGAAAGGTCGAGGTTCTCCCCAACTACTTCAAGGAACTGTCGCGTGAGCAGAACCCGGAGTTCTTGTGGATTGGCTGCTCAGACAGTCGCGTCCCCGCCGAAGAAATCACCGGCACCAGCCCTGGTGAGCTGTTCGTGCACAGGAACATGGCCAACCTGGTCGTACACACCGACCTCAACCTCCTGTCGGTCCTTCAGTACGCTGTTGACCACCTGGAAGTGAAGCACATCATTGTCTGCGGGCACTACGGGTGCACCGGCGTTCGCGCTGCCCTGCAGAAGAAGTCCTACGGCATGCTCAACACATGGCTCATGCACATCAAGGACCTGTACAGCGACAACCGTCAGCAGATTGACATGCTCGATGAGCACGCCGCTGCCCGGCGCATGGTCGAGCTGAATGTACAGCGTCAGGTCGCCAACCTGGCCAAGACCGAGATTGTCCAGCGCGCCTGGAGGGACCAAAAGCGTCCCGAGATTCACGGTTGGGTCTACGATATGACGGACGGCAACATCAACGGCATGCTTCGTCTAGACCATGAGTCTGACATCGACGAGGCATTCCAGCTGAATACTGGTCTGTAGGCTACGAAATCGCGGTTGGTATTACAGCCGAAGTTGCGTTCCCCAAGCCACTGTCGACCGGCGGGCACCGTGCCGCACGCGCCACCGCTGTAGCTCGTGTTTGCTGTGTAGATCAGGTAGGCCTGGTTCCGGTAGATGGACGTTCCGCGAATCGGTCTGCTCGATTTGCCCGTTCCACATCCGTAGCCTCTGCGCGGCACGCCTCGCCGCCAAACGGGTTGTCGAGAGACGCGCGACGGATTGGTGATTCCAACGCCCTTCGCTCCGTACCGCGGGCGGGCGATTCGCCTACCGAGAGCCGCGAATCGACTGCCGACGCCGATTCTGCTCACCCCGAGTTGCACGTGACCGGCCCCACAACGGAGTGCTGCGACTCAGGCGGACACGGCGACGGCGTCAAACGGTTCTCGTGCGGCCGCAGCGTCGTGGCCGCCCGGGATGTGCAGCGGAGCTCGCGGACACGGAAATGTGGGCAGGGTCATCCGTCCCCGCAGGTGGGACATCACGCCATCCGTCGACCGCGAACACCCGCCACAGCCGCTCCGCCCAGATCAGGTAGCTTTCCGAATCGAACCTTTGGGTGTACTCTCCTGCTTCATAGCAACTGGGGAGAATATATGTTTCGGTGCAGTTTTTTGATTTGGATGGCAGCGGGTTCCGTCGCGTTTGCAGCAGATAGCAACGGAGATGGATGCCAAGACGAATACGCGGGGAACGGAGCGTGTGTCGACGTCGACGCGACCGTTGACCCCTCAAGCACGGTGGGCACCAGCGCGAACGTGATGGAGCTCGCCTCCATTGGGCCTGAAGTCGCCTTGGGCGCCGATGTTGTTGTGGCTGCGCGTGCGTCGCTGGCCGGACGTGTTGCACACGCCAGCAACCCCCTCCCCATCGGTGCAAACACCGTCATTGGCCGTAGTGCGCAGCTTGGCGCAGACCATGTGCTTGGCAATGACGTCACGATCGGACGGTCCGCTGTTGCAGGTGCGCGCCTGACCGTCGCTGCCGGCGGAACCCTTGGATACGCCGCACAGGTCGGAGACGATGTCACCATTGGCGCAAATGCGGTAGCCGGAAACCTCGTCTCTATCGGAGACTTCGCGACCTTGGGCGACGGTGCAGTCGTCGCCCGTAGTGTAACGATTCTGGATGGCGCCAACTCAGGCAATGGCGCTGCGGTCAACGGCATTGTGGGACCCGACGTGCTCATTGCAGCGGGCGCACGCATTGAACAGGGCGCACGTGTTCGCAAGCAGGCCGACATTGGCGCGGGTGCAGCCATTGAATCGACGGGTCGCGTGGGTCGTGGTGCCATCATCGAGGCGGGAGCGACAGTCTTCGGACGCGTCGAGGCCGGAGCGACGGTCGGCGCTGGAGCGACGGTCGATGCGGGTGCGATTGTGGCTCGCGGCAGAGAAGTCTGTGCGGGGACCACGCTTGCTAGCGGCTCACAGGCACCAGAACAGTGCCAAGCGGAGATTGCGATTACGGGTGGGACCCTGGCGGATGTCGTGGGTGATAGCGTCTACACCTTCACGCAGTCGGGCACGTTCTCGACCGACATTCCCATCACCGTCGAAGTCCTCCTCGTCGCTGGCGGCGGCGGTGGCGGGCAATACAGCACCACCAATGCCAACGGCGGCGGCGGCGGCGGCGGCGTCATCTCCCAGACCTCCTTCGCGGTCGATGCAGGCTCGTATGGTGTGACCGTCGGAGCGGGTGGTCAGGGCTGGCCTAGGGGTACATACTCGGCCGGCGGCAACGGCGGCAACTCCGTGTTCTCGACGCTCACGGCAATCGGCGGCGGCGGCGGCGGCGCTCACAGTGCCGCAGCCGGTAGCGGCGGTAGCGGCGGTGGTGGCGGACGGCTTAGTGGGACTCCTGGAACCGGAACGACCGGACAGGGACACAGCGGCGGCAACGGTGCCTTCAACTACACCGGCGGCGGTGGCGGCGGCGCGGGTGGTCCCGGCGTCGCAGGCAGCAATGGTGGCACGGGCGGCAACGGTGGCGTGGGGGTGGCGAGCAGCATCTCCGGAAGCTTACTCCGATACGCCGGCGGCGGCGGCGGCGGCGCCAACAGTTCCCAGCGCGCCGGTGACGGCTTCGACGGCGGCGGACGCGGCCAGGGCTCCACCTCGTACTACAACTACCTCACATACCCCGACGAGGTAAACGCGACGACAAAGGGACATAGCCTGCCACACGGCATTCCGAACACCGGCGGCGGCGGCGGCGGCGGCACCTACTGGACCGGCAGCGTCTGGACCGGCGGCTCAGGCACAGGCGGCTCAGGCATCGTTATCATCCGCTACGCTCCGTAGCGTTGGCACGGGTGGGCGTGTCACGAGCACGCCCTTCCCCCGGCGAAGTCACCGCTCCGCAGCGTGTGTTCGCAGAGGACGGGTGGCGATGTCCCACGTCCGGCGGGCGGATGACCTTGCGCGCCGTTCCCTAGCCTCGAACTACCGGCGCGGTGGCGGGTAAGGCTCCATCCCCTCATGGCATCCCCCACTCACGGGTTAGGGTGACGCTCAACACCACGGGTTCCCACATGCGAAGCCTCGCCGTCCTCCTGCTGCTCCTACCCGCATGCTCGCCTCCGACGGGCCCGGTGGCGTCCCCTGGAGATCGGGGGAACCTCGTCTCCAGGGAAGCCGAAGCCCGGACCGCAGTCGAAGCAGAGCGAGACGTACAGGCCGTAGCCAGGGCACATCGTCGCTCCAGTCTGCGTGCTGGCGCGGACGAGCTAGAGCGTGCCATCGTGGAAGCACGAGCAATGATCGACGAGATCGACTCTGCATACCCATCCCGAGACACGACGCGCCTACGCGAGGACGTCGCCGCGACCGAGGCTCGACTCGCGGAGATTCTACGTTCCATCCAGGAGGAGGAGGACACGTCCGGATCGACGACGGACCACTGATCAAGGCGACCAACAGTAGCCCTCCACTCGACCGGTCATTGGATGGGCGTCCTGAGCCCACTCAGCAGCCGTCCAGCCACTCGAGAAGTGGGCCAAAAGCAGTCCTGCTCCGTGCAGTACTTCCGCGCATGCAGCGTTGCCGGGTCAGGTTGACCCGCGGGATGCGTCGTTCAGGTGCGTGCATAGCGACTCGGCGCACCGGAGTTGTGTCGGGACACACTGCGGTGCGCTGAGGAAGCTAGGCGCGTGCATCAGCGGCGCAGCCCGGTTCAACGTGGACCGGCACCGCTGTAGACAATGGAGGCCGCCGATAGCGTCTCCCGTCGCCCCACATCGTCGACCAGACGGTTGAGCTCCTTGGCAAAGCACCGATCTCCAAATAGGCAGTTCCAATGCCCTTCACGGTCTACCATGGGCGGGCGACTTGCGTAGCGAGAGCCGCGAATCGGTCGCCGGCGCCGATTCTGCTCACCCCGAGTCGCACGTGACCGGCCCCACAGCGGTGTGCTGCAGCTCGGACGGATACGGCGTCGGGCGGAGCGGCCAGCGAGCACGCCATGGGTTTGCACGAGGTGAGCACGCGGCGGCGGGACCAGGGCTGCGAGACGACGGGCGAGCTCGAGCGGGGTGAACATCACTCCGGCGGTGCCATCGGCCCATGGACGCTTGACCCTCACCCAGATCAGGCCGGCCGGTGTCTCCTACTGCCGGGTGCGAGCGAGAGCGGGACGGGGCAGGTAGCGACACAGCCGCTCGCGGTCTCCGGCGTCTCGACCGCCGTTGGTCGCGTCGCCCGCCCGGCAGCCATGCGAAGCCGTATCTCGGGGCGCCAGCCGCACCACTCGGTGCACCAGCGCTGTCGGCCCCTCCCCTCGTCGCTCCACTGTGACCGGCCCTGCTGTCGAACACAGGCTCAGACCTCCCCTCGGGCAGCTCTCACGGCGTCGGAACCTCGCGGCTGTAGACTCCATCGATGAGCGACAACAGAATCGCCTTGTGCCGTGGAAGGTTCGTCACCGTATCGGCGGCCTCCACTAGGTTTCCATCCAAGCGCATGCTGATGTAGCCGTGAATCATCGACCAGATTGCAATGGCATCGGTTTCGATGTCCACGCGGTGGGGTGCGCGGTCTTGTCGTAGCACCGAAAGTAGCGCTGCATACACCCGATCCATCTCCGCGGCTACTGCCGGGTCATCCTGGTCGATGAGCTGACGCTGCCACAGGAGGTGGTAGCGATTGGGGGCGTCGAATGCGAACTGAAAACAGGTATCCGCAAAAGCCTTGATGGCCTGTTCGGTGTGGTGTGCCATCTCGGCTGTTGCCGAGTCAATTCGGTCGGCGAGGTCTGCGAACACGATTGCCGCGATGGCTGTCAACAGGGCTCGCTTGGAGCGGAAATGGTTGGCCGGGGCGGAATGGGCCACGCCTGCCTCTCGCGCGACGCCGCGAATGGTGACGCCCTCGATTCCATGGGTATCAAGGAGCTTCAGGCCTTCCCGAAGGAGTTCGTTCCGCAGGTCGCCGTGCTTCTGCCCCACGGTGCGTTTGCGCTTCGCCTTCAAATCGACCTCGCCCCTAATCGACCAAACGCCGGCGTCCTTTCATCTCGACCGATTCGTCAGTGCTATCCTAGCGGTCCATAACATGACGGCTGCGGGACCTGTCGGCGGTGGGTGGGCCATCTCCTGATGGGAACAGGAATCGATTGGGACTGACCTCTTGTCACCCTCTGAAATGGACGGTGTCCATAAGCTCGGATAGATAGACGACGTCCATTTGGTTCCATTCACACCTCGAGGACCTCCAATGAACTCCAATCTCATCGTTTGGCCTGTTCTGGCCCAGATCCTACTCACTCTGATGATGCTCATCGTGCTCGCTTTAAGGAAGGCGAAGGCCGTGAAAGCTGGTGAGGTCGACCGCCGTCAGGCGGCACTGGACAACCGCGCCTGGCCCAAGTCTGTCGTAAAGGTCTCCAACAACCTCGCAAACCAATTCGAAGTCCCCGTATTGTTCTACGTGATGTGCTTGGCGCTCCACAGCATGGATGCAGTCGACACGGTGGCCCTCTTTCTCGCGTGGTCGTTCGCGTTGAGCAGGTACGCCCATGCCTATGTGCACATCGGCTCGAACCATGTTCCGACCAGACTTCGGTTGTTCCTAGTGGGCTGTTTTGTGTTGATTGCACTGCTCGTGAACACTGTTTCGAAGCTGTGAGTACAGCGCTTGCCCGAACAAATTCGGCACACCCCAAAGTCGCACGTGACCGGCCGGCGGGCCCCCTGCCGTTAGGCGACGGGCGAGCTCCAGCGGCGTGAACTGCTACTGTCAGAAGGCCCGTGTTTTGCCCTCGGTCACACCCTAGCTGCGGGCAACCTCGCTGTCCCGCAGTCACGCCGAACACGAGGTTACAACACGTAACGAGTGCCACCAGAGGCTCCACCCCGTGTTCCAGTCTGTGTTCGTTTCACGATGTCTTCGTGCAACCGGAACGTACGCGAGGGAGAACAACATGTTCGGACTGTTGTGGTTGGTGGTTTCTGGGTGCGTGCCCACCGAAAGTGAGGACGCCTCGTCCGGCATGGCCCGGTCGACAAGTCCTCAAGACACCGCAGACCTGACCCTCGTTGCGACAGCAGATGAGTGCCCAGACAACCCGACCAAGGACGCTCCTGGTTTCTGTGGTTGCGACTACCTAGACTACGACTTGGCGCTGCCCGATGGCGCAGAGACCTGTGTACACATCGGAGCGATAGTCCAAGGCGACTTCGGCGTCGGTTCGCTTATCGAGGACTCGGCCGAGATCCGCTCCGGAGCGGTGCTGGGTGATGGGGCTACGCTGGAGGCTGGCGCCGTTCTCGTCGAGCGCTCCGCGGTCGGTGCAGACGCCCGCATTGGCGCCGACACCGTGATTGGGCGGGGGGCACGCGTGGGCGCACGCACGGTCATTGGTCCCGACAGCATCCTCCTACGCTCAGCCGTTGTAGGAGACGACGTCGATGCCCAGCTGGGAGACGTCTACCTTGGCTACGCATCCACGGTCGGCGATCGGTGCACCTTCACCGGAACCCCCATCTTCATTGGCAATCTGGTTCAGATCGGCGACGACTGCGAGATTGGTGGGCTGACCGCCATCGCGCGCAATGCGAACATCGGCGACGACGCCATGATTGGAACGGGAACTGTGATCGGTCCTGACTTCAGCGCCGGCGACGGTCTGGAGGTCGGCCAGAACGTTCGCCTGCGCAAGGACGTGCTTGCGGGCCAGAACGTGACGATTGGCCAAGACACGGTGGTGGGTCGCGACAGCGAACTTCGCGACGGGTCGACCATTGGAGCGAACAGCCGCCTGCGTGCCGATGTGCGCGTCGGCGCGTACGCAACCCTTCCCGACGACACCTTCCTTGCGCGTGGCAGCCAGCTCGATGACGTCGACCCGGACCCATGCGCTCTTCCAGTCGGCGGCATCGAGCCTGACCCCATCGTGATCAACACGACAACCACCATCAGCGCTGGCGACCCGACCTACACCTGCGCAAATGTCGTAGTGAATAGCTACGTTACTGGCTCTGGGGAACTCTCCTTTCGCTCCCTTACCGTGACACCCTCCGGCTACCTCACGCACAACGCCCTCGACCTTGATGGCGTGAACATCGTCATCAGCGGGCTTCTTGACATCCAAGCAGGCGGCAGAGTCGACGTGAACTATCGCGGAGGATCGGGCGAGAACTCAGCCCGCGATGCACTTCGGTGGACGCCAGAGGGCTTCACCAGCGTTGGTGCGGAGACCAGCTCCGGAGGAGGAACCTACGGGGCTCGCGGAAGTGGGTCCTTGAACACTCCGTATGGCGACCCCCGCAATCCGAGGGAGCTGGGTTCGGGCGGTGGAACCCTTCAGGAACAGAACGGGTCGAGCGCAGGAACCGGCGGTGGACGCATCGATCTGACGGCTCGAGACGCCCGACTCGACGGGACCCTGAGCGCCAACGGGACGAACTGTAGCAGTCGGTGTGGTGCGGGCTCGGGCGGCGCGATTCGTGTTGCCCTGACCGGCACTCTGTCGGGTAGCGGAACGCTGACGGCGAACGGCGGAAGCGGCTCGGGCTCTTTCAGTCAAGATGGTGGCGGCGGACGCATTGCCATCACCGGCTACGAGACGGGCGCCTTCACCGGGACTCTCTCCGCAGGAACGGTCGTCGTTCTCAACAAGGCAGGAACCGACGGCATCTACAAGGTCGACGGTACCGACGCGGTACTGACCATTCCAGCGGGTGAAACACCGTCTATCGTTGGCCTAGCCAGCAGCGGACGCATCATCGCGGACACACCGCTGACCCTGCAATCCCTGTCTGTCGGCGGCTCGCTGACCATGAACGCCCCCCTCACCGTCAACGGCACCGTCAACGTGTCCGGCGGCAGCTCCAGCTACAACGACACCGTCACCGCGGATGGCTGGATGCAAACCGGCGGTACCACCAGCCTCAACGCTGGCGCCACCGTGCCCACATGGACCCAGAGCAACGGCACCACCACTCTGAACAGCACGCTGACAGTACAAGACTACGAACAGACGGACGGCACACTGAACATCATCAGCGGCACGACCTTCGCTCCCGGCACCTTCGCCCTGTCGAACAGCGCACTCCAACACTACGGCACCCTGGTGCTCCCAACCTTCGACCGGACCACAGTGTTCGGAGACACCTTCGTGCGCAACGCGGGAGTCGTGGAAGTGCTCGACGGCTCTACGGTGGAGCTAGCATCCAACGTCTACGTCGTTCTCAGTGGCGTGTTCCGCGAGGTCGGTGGCGACGACTTGACCTTCGGCAACCTGCACCTCTTCCCTGGCAGCACCTTGCTCCAATCGGGGCAGCGGCTGGACGGCCTTCGGGTGAGGCTGTCGGACACCTTCACTCTGGACAGCACCGCCGTCATGGACGTGAGCGGCACCGGTGGGCTCGGTGAGCGCAGCACCAATCTGGCAGAGCGCTGGCTGGCGGGCACCCTTACGACCGATGGCGCTGAGACGAGCTCTGCAGGCGGCACGTATGGCGCACGTGGCACCGCCTCGTCCATAGCCACCTATGGCGACCCGAGGAACCCACAAGAGCTTGGATCTGGCGGAGGACGGCTGGAGGCCAGCAACGCAAGCAACGGCGGCGACGGCGGCGGGCGCATCGACATCCGTGCCTCTCATGCCGTACTCAACGGTGCGCTCGTTGCCGACGGCAAGAACTGCAGCCGGTATTGTGGCGGCGGCTCAGGAGGCGCGATTCGCGTTGCGCTAACCGGCGACCTGTCCGGCACCGGCACACTCACGGCAAACGGCGGACGCGGCCTATCCACGAATGGGAGAGACGGCGGAGGAGGTCGGGTTGCAGTCACGGGCTTCACCTCCGGTAGTTTCGGCGGAACCGCGTCCTCAGGCACCGTGGTTATCCTCAACGACGCCGGTACTGACGGCATCTTCCAGGTGGACGGCAACTACTCTGATCTGACGATTCCAGTTGGCGAGACGGCCTCTTTCGTGAGCCTGGCCGACAACGGACGCATGACGGTCGACGTGCCACTCAACCTCGACGACTTGTCTGTCGATGGCTTGCTCACCATGAACGCTCCGCTCACCGTCAGCGGTACCGTCACCGTGTCTGGCGGCGGCTCCAACTACAACGCTGCTGTGACCGCCGACAGTTGGATTCAGACCGCCGGCAACACCACTCTTAGCGCTGGGGCAACGGTCTCCACATGGACCCAGAGCAATGGCGCCACCACACTGAACAGCACGCTGACAGTACAAGACTACGAACAGACGGACGGCACGCTGACCATCACCAGCGGCACGACCTTCGCTCCTGGCACCTTCGCTCTGTCGAACAGCGCACTCCAACACTACGGCACCCTGGTGCTCCCAACCTTCGACCGGACCACAGTGTTCGGAGACACCTTCGTGCGCAACGCGGGAGTCGTGGAAGTGCTCGACGGCTCTACGGTGGAGCTAGCGTCCGACGTCTACCTCTTTCTCACTGGCGTGTTCCGCGAGGTCGGTGGCGACGACTTGACCTTCGGCAACCTACACCTCTTCCCTCGCAGCACCTTGCTCCAATCGGGGCAGCAGCTGGACGGCCTTCAAGTCGTGTTGTCCGATACATTCACCCTCGACAATACGGCCACCATCGATGTGAGCGGCACCGGAGCCCGAGGGGAAACAGCGTTGAATTTGGCAGAACGCTGGAGCGCGGCCGGACTCACCACCGACGGCGCCGAGACCAGTTCGTCGGGTGGTACCTACGGCACACGCGGCGAGGGCTCGTCCAACGACGTCTATGGGGACCCGCTCAATCCATTGGAGTATGGCTCCGGCGGTGGACGACTGGAGTCCCAAAACGGCTCAAACGGGGGCGATGGCGGCGGTCGCATCGACATCACGACCCAACACGCGGTCGTCGACGGCACGCTGCTCTCCAACGGCAAGAACTGCAGCCGGTACTGCGGCGGCGGTGCAGGTGGCGCCATTCGCCTTGTAGTCAGCGGCTCGCTCTCCGGCGTAGGCACGCTCTCCGCTGTGGGGGGACGCGGCCTGTCTACCGGCGGTCGTGATGGTGGTGACGGACGCATCGCGTTCACCGGCCCGTACAGCGGAACCTTCACCGGCACCGCTATCGCAGGCACGACCTACATCAATGGCGTACTGCAGTAGCCTCGCGCAGCGAAGGGAACGACCGAGAATGACTGTCGTCTTTGCACGTCCACCACAGCGCAACACCGGCACACCGATGGGGTCCGAGCCACCAGAGGCCTTTGACGTCGTTGGCGGGGGTGTCCTGCGGTACACTTCCAACGAATGACGGAGCACGCCCAAGACTGGTTGACGCTCGACGGCTGCCGCGTGGACCTCGTCCGCGGCACGGTCGTGGCAGTCCCCAGCAACCAAACGCGTGCCACCCTCACGACCATCGAGCGCCGGCTTCTCGCGCACCTCGCCTGCCACGCCGAGCGCGCAGTGGCACGCGACGAGCTGCTCGAACAAGTTTGGGGCTACCAAGGCCAGATCGTCACGCGCACCGTCGACGTCGCCATTCGCCGTCTGCGCAGCAAGCTAGAGGTCGACCCCGCTGTACCCACGCATATCGTCACCGTGCACGGCGCAGGGTACCGCTTCGCAGGTCCGATTCCCGTGCTCCGGGACGCGAGCGCAGCAACGGTACCACCGGAACTCACAGAGCTTGTCGGCCGGTCCCACGCGATTCAGACCATCGAACAACTCCTATCAAGCGGCGCTAGGGCCGTGACCGTGACCGGCTCAGGAGGCATTGGCAAGTCGCGCTTGGCCGTACACCTCGCCCACAAGCACACCGGTGGAGCCGTGTTTGTCGAGCTCGCCGATGCAACGGATGAACACTCGGTCGTCGCGGCCGTCGCTGCGGCCCTCGGCGTTCACCTCACAGGCTCCACCGTAGAGGCCGCGACCGAACGCATTCGCCGCCCGCTTGCGCAACGTCCAGACTTGTTGGTGGTGCTCAACAACGCCGAGACAGTCATTGCGCCGCTTCGGGCTCTGCTGGTGTCGTGTTTGGCGGGCACACAGGTACACTTCCTCGTCACGTCGCGCCGGATACTGCGCATGGCTGGCGAACACCGCTACCTCCTACGACCGCTGTCCGCTGCGGCCGGCCGCGCCCTCTTCCTACAACGACGTGCCCAGCTCCTAGGCGAGCAAGGAGACGACGAAGGACTCGACGAACTGGTTCGGGCCCTGGACGGAAATCCCTTGGCACTGGAGCTCGCAGCCGCGCGGTCATCGGTGCTCTCACCTTCAGCTCTGCTCGCCCGACTCGACGAGCGCCTGTCCTTACTCACAGCCCGTGACGGTCAGGTACAGCACCGCCACTCGTCTCTCCGGGACGTACTTCAGACGTCTTGGGCACTGCTGACCGATGATGAACGACGCGTTGCTGCGTGGTGCAGCGTCTTTCGCGGCGGCTTTGACCTCCGGGCGGTAGGCGAAGTGCTGGGCGACCCACAGTTAGACGTCGTTGAGGCACTCGTTGATCACTCCCTCTTGCGGCCGGTGGAGACCCCAACGGGCCTGCGCCTGCGTATGGACGAGAGCGTACGTGCCTATGCCCTCGAACAGCTCGCAGACGACGCTCCCGCAGTCCGCCAGGCGCACGCGGCATTCTACGCAGCATGGGGAATGGACCAGCGCTCCCGCCTGCGTAGCGCCGATGGCAACGCTGTCTTGCACGCCCTGCACGTCGAGCGTCTCAACCTGCTCGCAGCCCTCTACGCCACACAAGACCCCAACACTGCCCTCACACTCGGGTTGGTACTGCATGCGCTCGGCACCGCACGTGGGCCGCTCTCCATGCGCGACGACGCCGTCCGACACGCACTCAGCGTCGGTGCTGATGGTGCACCATTGCTGCGCTCAGAACTCCTGGTGGTGCGCATGGAACCCATGCGCACCGTTCGGGATGCCGAAGAGCTTGCCCACGAGCTGGACATCGCACAGGCCCTCTGCGCCGGCAATGACGCGGCGAGGGCTCGCGTAGATCTGGCACGCGCAGAGCTTGCTCACCGTCTCGGAGATGTGCCCGAAGCCCTCAGGCTAGCCCAGCGCGCAACTGTCCACCTGACGCCCTCAACCCAAGCAGACGGCAGTGTTCTCGTCGCACGCTGCCTACAACGACTCGGCGACGTCGAAGCGGCTCGACCCGCCTTCGACACCGCCCTCGCCTACGCCACACGGAATGCAGACGTTCTCGGGGAAGCACGGACCCGGTTCTTCGCCGCCTTCCTGGACGAGCGATTTGGCCGTATGCAGCGCGCCGCGGAGCGCCTCGAACGCGCTTGTGAGTGTTTCGGAGAGGTGGGCAACTTCACCGGAGAAGCCACCGCTCGGGTCACACTGGCCGGCGTGTACCTTGACCACGGCCATCTGGAGGAAGCCTCAGCACAGCTCGACCTCGCCATGGCTCTTGCCCGCCGCATCGGCGACCTCTACAGCGAGGGTATCGCAACTATCAACCTTGGGAACCTCCACCTCGTTCGCGAGGAGCGTCGCGCGGCGGCCGACTGCTTCCGCCACGCCGTCGCCGTGCTGTATCGACAGGGGGCGCCGGCCGATGAGGCGGTGGCTCTAGCCAACCTTGGAATCGCCGAACGCGACAGTGGACTCATCCAACAGGTCTTGCTGCGCTGCGATGAGCTCGGTCTTAAGATGCTCGGTTCCATCGCTTTGGCCTGGCTTGCAGCCATGCAAGCAGTACGCGGTGAGTCCGAGCCAGCCCTGAAGAACCTGGACCGAGCCCGCCGCCAGGCAAACCATGCGTCGGCCGCAACGGTCGAGGTCTTGGCCGGCGTCGTTGAACTCGAGAGTGGTGTACAGCCAGACGCGCTCAGCGACCGACTCCCCGGCCCGAATGCGCGCGTAGATGAGCGCATTGCCGGCGTTTTCTTGGAGGAAAGGCTCGCTATCGCGGGCGACCACCGACGTAGCTGATGGTGCCTTGCAGCGGAGAGGACGCCCGACACAGAACCATCCGCGCTTCGTAGACCCCCAGGATAGCCCCATACACAGCCCGCAGGTGTTGTACCCTTACCGTACTCGCCATTACCGCTCACAGAATGGATAGGCGAGTCCAGCGCCCTTCGTTCCGAACCACGAGCGACCGACCTGCGTAACGAGAGCCGAGAATCAGTCGCCCGCGCCGATTCTACTTTGCGAGGACAGCGCTGTGGCGCTCCGTGCCCCTCCGAATAGGGCGCAGGCCCACCCCAAGTCGCACGTGACGGGACCCACAGCGGTGTGCTGCGATTTAGGTGGATACGGCGTCGGGCGGTGCTCGGGCGGCCGGAGGTGTCGAGGCCGCCCGGGATGCGCAGGTTGGCTCGCGGCCAGAGCGCCAATCAGGTGACTTGCGTGGTCGGCTTCACTCGTCAGTCGCGGGCCCCGGCCCGCTCCCTCCTCCTTCATTGCGAACGAATCCGTCTGGCTCAGCGCACTCGGTCCGAGTACGGCTCGCTACTTGATCGGTACTCTAGGGAACGGCCCGCAGGGTCATCCGCCCCCCGCGAACACCCGCCACAGCAACCCCACCCAGGTCAGGTACCGGGCGCCGCGACAGGGTGTCGGCCCGTTCGATAGGGGCGCCCGTTGGTCCAGGTCGCAGAGCCCCCAACAACAGACATGCTCGCTGCCGAGGTCGTTGTCGTGCAGTACGTCGGTGCGATATCGGCTGGCCACGAGGAGCCGACATGTTGGAGCTACGTCCCCAGTGCGAGTGTTGCGGTGGCCACTTGCCACCCGATTCCCCAGACGCTCTGGTGTGTTCGTTTGAGTGCACGTTCTGCACGAGTTGCAACGCCGGCCACCTGCACGGCGTCTGCCCGAACTGCGGTGGAAACCTGGTGGAGCGCCCGACTCGTGCGGCGAAGTGGCTTGCGGAAAACCCGGCTTCCACACTCCGCATCGTCAAAGAAGCGGGATGCGCGTCGACCTAGACCACCGCGGACGGGTCCCTAAGGCGCGTGGATCTGGAGGCCCCAGCAGGTGACGTCGCCCCGGTCGTCCAGCGCACAGGTGTGGGAATCGCCCAAGGTGATGGAGACGACGGTGCGGAGCGTACTCGGTGGCGTCAACTGCCCGTTCCTGTTGTCTCCCCAGCAGGTGACGTCTCCCTGGTCGTCCAGCGCACAGGTATGAAACGTGCTTGCGAAGATTGCGGTGATGGTGCCAAGTGTGTCAGGGGTCGCCGACTGACCGCGGTTGTCCAAGCCCCAACACGTGACGTCGCCCAGGTCGTCGAGCACACAGGTGTGTTGGTTGCCTGCGGAGACAGCGACGATGGTGCCGAGGCTGGCAGGCGGCGTCGACTGAGCATCGGTGTCACGGCCCCAGCAGGTGACGTCACCGAGTGCGTCGAGCGCACAGGTGTGCCAGCCGCCAGCTGAGATGGCGACCATAGGGCCGAGCGCGTCAGGCGGTGGCGACTGACCGCGGCTGTCGTTGCCCCAGCAGGACACGTCTCCCTGGTCATCCAGGGCGCACCCGTGGAGACCGCCTGCGGAGATGGCGACGATGGTGCCGAGTGTATCCGGCGGTGTCGACTGCCCAGAGCTGTCTTGGCCCCAGCAGGTGACGTCGCCCCCGTCGTCCAGAACACAGTTGTATCTGCCTCCTGAGGACAGCGTGTCAATGGTGCCTAGGCCATCAGGCGGGGTCGTTTGCCCCTCATCTGAACGACCCCAGCAGGTGAGCTCGCCCTGGTCGTCCAGCGCGCACGTGTGGTCACCGCCTGCGGAGATTGCGGCGGTGGTGCCGAGCGTGCCCGGCGGCATCGACTGACCGAGCCTGTCGCTGCCCCAGCAGGTGATGATGCCCAGGTCGTCCAGCGCACACGTGTGGTCGCCGCCCGCAGAGAGTGCGACGGTGGTGCCGAGCGTGTCAGGCACTATCGACTGACCGAGCCTGTCGGCACCCCAGCAAGTGACGCCTCCCTGGTCGGCCAGTGCGCACGTGTGTTCACCGCCTGCAGAGACTTCGGCGATGGTGCCGAGCGTTTCAGGCGGCGTTGACTGACCGGCACCGTCCCAACCCCAGCATGTGAGGTCGCCCAGGTCGTCCAGCGCACACATATGGCTGAAGCCTGCGAAGATGGCGGTGATGGTGCCGAGTGTGTCCGGCGGCGTCGACTGCCCAGAGCCGTCATTACCCCAGCAGGTGACGTCGCCCAGGTCGTCCAGTGCGCAGGCGTAGCTGCGGCCCACGGCGATGGCGGCAACGGTGCCGAGTGTGTCCGGCGGGGTGGCTTGCCCCAGGGTGTCCGCTCCCCAGCAGGTGACATCGCCTTGGTCGTCTAGGACACAGCTGTGCTCGCCGCCTGCGGCGATGGCGGTGATGGTGCCAAGTGTGTCCGGCGGGGTGGCCTGACCGAGCCTGTCGCTGCCCCAGCAGGTGACATCGCCCAGGTCGTCCAGTGCACACGTGTGGACGTAGCCTGCGGAGATTGCGGTAATTGTGCCGAGCGTGCTGGGCGGCGTCGTCGTGTCTGCCTCGTCCCCCTCGTTGCCGCCCCAGCAGACGACGTCGCCCTGGTCGTCCAGCGCACACGTGTGATGGTTGCCTGCGGTGAGAGCGACGAAGACCGGAGTGCTGCACACACGGTCGGAGTTCTCCGTGGGTACGGTGCTCTCGAACTCGTCGATGGTGCAGACGGTCAGCGCGTCGCAGGCGCGGTCAGAGTCCGCGGTGGACGCGGTGCTCTCGTATTCGTCAGGCGTGCAGACGGTCAGCGCGTCGCAGGCGCGGTCGGATGTCGATGTAGGCGCTGTGGTCTCGAACTCGTCGATGGCGCAGACGGTCAGTGCCTCGCACACGCGGTCGGAGGCCGACGTGGGTGCGGTGCCCTCGTACTCGTCGGGCGTACACACGGTGAGTGGGTCGTCATCGACAGGTGGAGTGCCGGTATCTTCGGGGGCGTCACCACACCCGAAAAGCGAAACGCACACCACCGCTAGGCTCAGGAACAACACGCGACCGTTCATACGTACATTCCTCTACGAGATGTGCTCAACCAGATGCAAGCAGTAACGCCGGACATCCGTCTCAGCCCCTAATGAGCGGCCGGACAGTAGAGCTGCCGGCCGCATCTAGTCAACCCTGGGGGCGTCGGGCGAACAGCGCAGTCGGCTCCCGCGCGGGTTCAGCACGGCAGAGCGTGGAAACGACTGGCCAGTGTTCGCCGGATGCTCGCCACGCCCGACGCAGGCGTCGGCCCCCTCAGGCTCATCACGACTCACGGCGGCGAGTCCGAAGGCGATGGCTGCGTCGCTGCGAGCGTCCCGGTCAGTCCAGTCGGCGTCGAACAGCTAGCCCCCCGGCTACGAGCGTGACCAAGACCAGCCCTGCGAAGGAGGCGAGGTGCGACGGCCCCTCCCCCCGCCGAATCGGCTTGCCGCTACAGCGACGCCAGCACGCTCAGCGTCGCCGGAGGGCGAACCACCGCGCCCAGCGTCATCCCCCTCCCGCTCGTCGGGCACGTCACGCCGTCGACGTCGAAGACACCTCACAACCGCACGCTCCACAGCGTCCAGTAGGAGGTCCCGACGCCCGCCTTTGTCCGTCGCCTTCGAGCTTGGCGTCGCAACACAGTGGCGTCGCGCGAAATCGCACGCCGCTGCTCGGCTTCTCCCGCGGGTCGTTGTAAAGGAGGGGTGAGCGGTTGTACTCAGTCCGCAACCTGCCAAGGCGGCGCCATCATGTCTGCGAGCCTGTGCGCTACGTGGCTCACCAGCTTCGGAACCCAAGGCTCGAAGGATGGATCTGCGTCGAGCAGCTCGAGAACACCCAGCTTGTGCTTGTCATGACTGGTGAGGGGAACCGCGAGCACAGCGCGAGGGCAGTAGCCGGTTGCCGTATCTAGGTGGTGGAGGTGTCGCATGGAGCGCAACACGTCGTGCACCATGAAAGGGGCCTGGCGGCGCCAGACGTAGCCAGCAATGCCCTCATCGGTGCGCAACACATGTCGTATGACCTCGCTGGAGCGGGGGCCGCGTGCGGCAAGCCAGGTGAACTCCTCGTCACCTGGAAGTGCAAGCATCACGGATCCAGACTCGGCCTTGCATGCCTCGCAGAGGATCCTGAGGACCTCCGCCGCTCGTTCGGCGGGTACATCATGGGACGCGAGCGCGTCGAGCTCGGTATCGATGAAGTCCCAGAGCTTCTCCGGCGCTAGTCCCACCTGGGCCGGTGCGGGGTCATGGTCGAGGATTGCGTAGTCGGCCTGGTCGGGCAGTCGGGCGTCGAATGGGCGCACCACTATGCTGAACGTGCCGCTGACATCACTGATTCGAACTGTCTCGTTGCCCGCAGCGCTCGCCGTGAGGGGGGTGAAGTCGGCGGCGTCGATACCCAGATCGCTCAGGGCGCCGGGTAGTGCCTCAAACCAAGTGTCATCTTCCACGACCAAGTGGCGATCTCGTGTGACGTAGCACCATGTAGACATGTACACCTCCAGGGAAGGGAAGGAATCATCATCCAGCCCCGAAATCTACCTATCCGCCCAGCGCAACATCCACCCTACGTTCTGGCGCCCGCATCGGCCTCGATTGATTCCATCGCACACCGGTCGAAAGTCTGATATCGACGAGGCATTCCAGCCGAATGCTGGCCCCTAGCGCACGAAATCGCGGCTGGTATTGCAGCCGAAGTTGCCGTCCCCAAGCCACTGTCGACCGGCGGTCACCGTGCCGCACGCGCCACCGCTGTAGCTCGTGTTTGCCGTGTAGATCAGGTAGTCCACCGCCGATGTTTGGTAGCTAATCCCACAGCTTTGCCCACCCGTAGACCAAGTACTGGTCACTGTCGTGCTACCCAATGCCGCACCGGTACACTGCAGCGTCGTGGACTCCAAGTGCGACAGGCTGGCGGTACTGCTGGTCCGCCATTGGTAAGTGTCGACAAAGTCCGCCCGACAGACGCGGTCCCACTCAACGACCGTGCCACCCACGTTGTCGATGGCGTGCTTGCGCATAAACTCGCGCTCCTCTCCACGGCCCCAGATTGCGTTGATGACGGTGTTCGAGAGCTTAGCGGGCGCGGATACGGTGAACTCCTGAAGCTGCAGAGTGCCCACCGCATTCGAGCTACACAACGAGTTGGACGACGCTGTTGACGGCACCGATTGGCTGATGAGCGTCCAACCGCCGCCATCTGTCGTCATGTCGCACCAGACGTCCATCTCCACGCCCGCAGTGAGGATTCGATACCTGCCATCGCCTACGTCACCCGCGTAGGTCCCACCATTGTCCGGGAAGCGGTAGTCAAAGCAAGACGCCGCCAATGCGCCGTTGCTCCAGCGACGCGTCCCGCCTTGATTTGCGATAGCGAAGTTGCTGGCAATGCCGCCCCACGTTGACCCGTTGCAGACAACCAGCCCCACAGCGGCGTCGTAGACCATTGCTCCAGGCCCCTGAGCAACGCAGTCGGAACCGTAGGTCGCCGTGCCCACCGCGACCCCTTGGGTACGCTGGGACAGGAGGGCGCGCGGCACAGAGCCAATCTCAACGGCGGCCCCCATCGGAGAGCCGTCGACGGTCACCGCAAGCCAGACCTCGCCGGCCAAGCTGTCTGAATCTACGCTGTCGAGCACCACGCTGACGTAGCCACCCGACACGTTCACTCCGTCAAAGGTCCAATTTCCTAGACCCACCCCTGAGCCATTCGTCAGCTCAACCGCCAAGTCGACGGCGCCGTTTGCAGGGGAGCCCGTAATGTCCAGAATGCGCAGTTGCTGTGTGATGTCGGTGGGCGCAGCCCAGAGCAAAGACGAGAGTAGCAACCACATAGAGTCCCCCGAGAATAGTATAGACGATACCTATACTATTCTTCTACCACGCACAGCTCCGGCAGCAGGATGCAGCGTGCGTCAAACGCGAAGCCGGACGCCACCTCGTAGTAGCCAGACTCAATCGCGCCGCCGGTTCCCAGGGCATCGAGCTGGAGCAGCGTGTCGCCTTCGCCAAACTCCCCGTTGGTGTCTACGTCGTTGTACCCAACCGTCATGCTCTCATCGACACCGTAGTGAAACACGAGGTTGTCGTTCTGAAACGCACCGAGCGGAGAGTCGGTCATCTCGCCAACATACAGGGCGAATCCGTCGACAAAAGGGGCCCATTCAGCATCCCAAACGCCCTGGCCAGCTTGCCCAACGATGAACTCTTCGTAGGCAGTGTACAGCTCCGGGTCGGGCGTCATGATGGCCAAACCGAGGTCCAAGCCCGCGATAAATCCGTGCACGTCATCGGTAAATACCGCAGGGTCCAGACCCGCATCTGCACAGTCGCCCTCCACCGTCGGGGAGTCGCCAAATGAGTAGCCGAACACCACGTCGTCATTGCTTGCAGACCACGAAGACTCGCCTAGATCCGCCCCCTCAGCAGGGGTCACGGTCATGGCGCACAGGTCGTTGCCCATAAAATCGAGCACGTTCAGCTCAATACCAGCGGTTCCAGCGACGCCATCGGGCCCGGTGTAGGCAGATGCTGTCGGGCTTTCTCCGAATCCGTCAATCGCTGTGGCCCCACTAATGAACATCAACACTGCTTCCGGTGGGCACACAAGGTCGGGCCAATCATTGGACAGGCTGCCGTCCCAACACGGCACGGGCTCTGGATTGACGTCCACCGTGACCTGACAGGGCTCCGCAACCGCGCCATCAAAGTCCGTAATGGTGACTTGCGCGACATACACGCCCTCAACTGGCGGCGTAAAGCTGGAGTCACGAAACTCTGGAAAGAGCATGCCAATGTCGCTGCCAGTGGGCTGCTCAACAATCTCCCACAGAAACGTTTCAGGGACCGAACCCGGCGTACGACCAATGATGGACGTGGTCACCTGCACGTCTTCCGAGACCGAGTAGACGTCCGCCAGCGTAGAACATTGCGCTTCAATATCCGGTGACTCATTGATTTCGCAGCCAACAATAAGCAGCGGCATTCCAACAACGGGTATCCAGCGGGGCATTCAAGACTCCTGTGCGCGGTGGCTATCCTACTTGAGCCGGGCACGAGTCGCGACTACCGCCGACGACAGGCCCCCAACATGTCATCACCTTGTTAGCGACGCCCGCGTGTATAGATGCCATCCTGCGCCCTCGTTGACGCGCCCCTGGAGAGACCTTGAAGACCCAATTGTTTGCGACCACAGCACTGCTCACCGCTATCAGCCTGTCCCACAGCGCCCAAGCGGCATGCGGCGACAGCACCAGCGACCCTGGAGAGACGTGCGACGACGGAAACACGGCCAACGGTGACGGCTGCAGTAGTTCCTGTCAGCAAGAGCCTGGCTTTGAGTGCCAGGAAGCCGTCTTTGACCTTGCGTTCGACGAGGACCTCACATCCAGCGGCTCGTCGCCCAACTGGACTCTGAGCGGCGACCGCCGCACGGTCACCCAGAGCGTCAACTCACGCCCAGGCGTGTACATGTCGACCTTGCCCGCCGTCGGTACAAGCATCTCCATGAGCCTTGCGGTCAACACAACGGGTGATGACGACTTCATCGGCTTCGTCATTGGGTACGACCAAGGCGAGAAGAGCAGTGCAAGCGCCAACTGGTTGCTCGTTGACTGGAAGCAGCTGAACCAAAATATCGGCGGGTGCACCAGCCGAGTCGGCATGGCCCTGTCCATCATTGACGGGCCCATCAGCGGCGACAACAACATGTGGTGCCACACAGGCAGCGTCAACGAAATTGCACGCGCCAACACACTGGGCTCCACGGGCTGGCGAGACAACATCGACCACGTCATTGACGTCGAATACAATCTGGACAGCTTGCAAATCTGGGTAGACGGCGTCCTACAGTTCGACCTGGTCGGCGACTTCCCAGCCGGCAACTTCGGCTTCTACACCTTCTCGCAAGAAGCCAACGAGTTCACCCTAGTAGGCCCGACCGCAGGGGAGTCCGTCTGCGGCGCCCTCGACACCGATAACGACGGCCTCACGGACCCAGACGAGTACGCAATCGGCACCGATATCAACAACCCAGACAGTGACGGCGACGGCCTGCTCGATGGGTACGAGGTCTTCACCAGCGAGACCAACCCCAATGACGAAGACTCGGACGACGACGACCTCACAGACGGCGAAGAAGTCAACACCACGCTGACCGACCCCAACGATGACGACTCGGACGACGACGACCTCACAGACGGTGAAGAAGTCATCTTGTACGAGACCGATCCCCTCGACGACGACTCCGATGACGACGACCTCACGGACGGCGAAGAAGTCCTCCTGTACGAGACCAATCCCAACGACGACGACTCAGACAACGACGGCTGCACGGACGGCGAAGAGGTCATTGTCACCGAGACCAACCCGAACAACCCCATCGACTGCGGCACCGGCCTGCTCGTAGACAGCGACGATGACGGCCTCACCGACTTCGAAGAAACCACCGTGTACAACACCGATCCGAACAACCCGGACACGGACGGCGACGACCTCACAGACGGTGAAGAAGTCATCCTGTACGAGACCGATCCCCTCGACGACGACTCAGACGACGACGACCTCACAGATGGCGAAGAAGTAATCCTGTACGAGACCAACCCGAACGACGAGGACTCGGACGACGACGACCTCACAGACGGCGAAGAGGTCATCCTGTACGAGACCAACCCGAACGACGAAGACTCGGACGACGACGACCTCACAGATGGCGAAGAAGTCAACACCACGCTGACCAATCCCAACGACGACGACTCGGACGACGACGACCTCACAGACGGCGAAGAAATCCTCCTGTACGAGACCGACCCCCTCGACAGCGACTCAGACAACGATGACCTGGGCGACGGCATCGAGGTCATTGTCACGGAGACAAACCCCAACGACGAAGACTCGGACGACGACGACCTCACGGACGGTGAAGAGGTCCTCATCCACCTGACCGACCCGAACGACGAAGACTCCGACGACGACGACCTGTCCGACAGCCAGGAAGTCAACACCACGCTGACCAACCCCAACGACGACGACAGCGACGATGACGACCTGACAGACGGCCAGGAAGTCAACACCACGCTGACCAACCCCAACGACAACGACTCAGACGACGATGCGTGTTTGGACGGGTTTGAGGTCAACAACGACACCGATCCCAACAACCCCATCGACTGTGGCGACGGCCTGCTCGTAGACAGCGACGATGACGGCCTCACCGACTTCGACGAGATCACCGAGCACAACACCAACCCGCTCGATGACGACTCGGACGACGACGGCTTGATCGATGGTGACGAAGTCAACGTCTACCAGACCAACCCCAACGACGAAGACTCGGACGACGACGACCTCACAGACGGTGAAGAAGTCAATCTCTACCAGACCAATCCCAACAACAGCGACTCAGACGACGACGACCTCTCCGACAGCGATGAAGTCAACGTCTACGAGACCAACCCCAACAACAGCGACTCGGACGACGACGACCTCTCCGACAGCGAAGAAGTCAACACCACGCTGACCAACCCCAACGACAATGACTCGGACGACGACGACCTGACAGACGGCCAGGAAGTCAACACCACGCTGACCAACCCCAACGACAGCGACTCGGACGACGACGCGTGCACGGACGGGTTTGAGGTCAACAACGACACCGATCCCAACAACCCCCTCGACTGCGGCGACGGCCTGCTCGTAGACACCGACGAAGACGGCCTGACCGACTTCGAAGAGCTCACTGAGTACGACACCAACCCCTTCGATGACGACTCGGACGATGACGGCTTGATCGATGGCGACGAAGTCAACGTGCACGAGACCGACCCCAACGACGACGACTCGGACGACGACGACCTGACGGACGGCGAAGAGGTCAACGACACCCTCACCGACCCCAACGACGACGACTCGGACGACGACGACCTGACCGACAGCGAAGAAGTCAACGTCACCCTCACCGACCCCAACGACGACGACTCAGACGACGACAGCTGCACAGATGGCTTTGAGGTCAACAACGACAGCAATCCGAACAACCCCATCGACTGCGGTGACGGCCTGCTCGTAGACAGCGACGACGACGGCCTCACCGACTTCGAAGAAGTCACTGAGTACGACACCAACCCCCTCGATGACGACTCCGACAATGACGGCTTGACCGACGGCGAGGAGGTCAACGACACCCTCACTGACCCCAACGACAACGACTCGGACGATGACGACTTGGTCGACGGCGACGAAGTCAACGTGTACGAGACCGACCCCAACGACGACGACTCGGACGACGACGACCTGATCGACAGTGAAGAAGTCAACGACACTCTGACCGACCCCAACGACGACGACACCGACGACGACGGCTGCACCGACGGCGAAGAAGTCAACGGTACGACGGACCCACTCATTGGCATTGACTGTGGCGAAGGCCTGCTCATCGACACCGATGACGACGGCGTGACCGACTTCGATGAAATCAACGAGTTCGACACCGACCCGTTCAGTGACGACAGCGACAACGACGGCCTGCTGGACGGCGAAGAAGTCAACGACACCCTCACCGACCCCAACGACGACGACTCGGATGATGACGGTCTGCTCGATGGGCAGGAAGTCGACGACACCCTCACCGACCCCAACGACAGCGACACAGACGACGACGGCTGCCTTGACGGCGGTGAAGTCGCGAACGGCACAGACCCGCTCAACGGCATTGACTGCGACGCCGGCCTGCTCATCGACACCGACGAAGACGGCCTTCCCGATTGGGACGAAGTCAACGTCTACGAGACTGACCCCCTGAACGCCGACTCCGACGAAGACGGCGCGCCAGACGGCGTTGAAGTCCTAGATGCCGGTACCGACCCACTGCTCCCAGACAGCGACGAAGACGGCCTCACGGACGGCGAGGAAATCAACGACACCCTCACCGACCCCAACGACGCCGACTCGGACGATGACGGCCTCACAGACGGTGAAGAGGTCAATGACACCCTCACCGACCCGCTCAATGACGACACCGACGAAGATGGTCTCGGCGATGCTGTAGAGCTCGAAGACACCCTCACCGACCCACTCAACGCCGACTCCGATGACGACGGCCTACTGGACGGCGAAGAGGTCAACGACACCGACACCGACCCCAACGACGACGACTCGGACGACGACGGCCTGACGGACGGCGCAGAAGTCAACGACATCGGCAGCAACCCGAACTCCAGCGACTCCGACGATGACGGCCTGACGGACAGCGAAGAAGTCAACGACACCGAGACCGACCCCACCAACGACGACACCGACGAAGACGGCTGTCTAGACGGCGAAGAAGTCAATGGTTCCACCGACCCTCTCGACAGCTCAGACTGTGGCCCCAACACCATCAGCTACGTCGGCGGTGCCGGCTGTTCAGGGTGCAACAGTGCCTCTGCAACCCCGATGGCCGGTCTGTTTGGCCTGGCACTCTTCGGTCTCATCGCCCGCCGGCGTCGTGAGCAAGTAGCCTAGGCAGCGAGGGTCCAGTGCCGCTCAGCCGCCTCGCATTCTCGCGGGGAAATACCGGCTGAGCCCCCTATTCTTCGATGTCTGCGTGCATGCGAGATCTCGACCGAGTACGGTACGCGTCGGAGGCCCAATGCTTCTCTTCCTCGCGCTGTTTGCATCCGCAGACGCCCCCAATGACGCCACCCCCGGCAACTACGCTCCCACCACCAAACTCCTCACCATCCGCGCAGCCCCCTCTGCCACGTCGGAACAAGCTGGAAAGCTTGCCGAAGGCGAGGTCTTTGCGGTCACCGCCGTTGTGGACGGCCCCGGCTGTCGAAGCGGCTGGGGACAAGTCGGCACGGACGCATTCACCTGCCTCGACTTCGCAGAACCCGCGCAGACAGCACCGGTGCATCTGCCGCGGGACCTGGTGTACGAACCGCCATTCCCGACTGACTACGCAAACTATTCGGAAAACGGTGTATGGACTCACCGAGGGACCGGCGAAGACGATTTGCTGCCCTTCGTCTACGCACGCCGGTGGAAGGAATGGCGTGGCCGCGTCTACACAGACGCCGCCGCCTACGAGTCCGGTGCTGCACCCAGCTCACGCCTGCCCGCAGGTCGACGCGCTCGTTTCGTAGACGCCGCAGAGACCTCACTTGGCGTGGTCCTGATTCGCGAAGACGGTACCGTCGTCCCTGAAGAAGACGTCTACGTCTTCCCCATCACACGCTTTCAAGGGCGAGATTTAGTCGCCGACCCGCTACCCGAAGGCCACACCCTGGCCTGGTCGACGAACTACGAGGACGCACCGCTGTACCGCGAGCCAACCCTCGGAGAGCCCGAGTTCCGCGTGGCCTACCACCAGAGCTTTGTCGTAGCTGAAGAGCCGGTACGCGACCATATCTGGCGTGCCCCGAATGCTTTCGCGATTGGTGAAGACGGCTACGTAGACGACCGAACAGACGTTCGCGTGTTCCAGCGCGCCGAACGCCCCGAGGACGTGGGCACGGACGAGATGTGGATTGACCTGGAACGCGAAGCGACCGTGTTGGCCGTATACCGAGGCGACACACCCATCTACGTCACCTTGACCTCTCCGGGCACAGGCACACGCACGCCAATCGGCACCTGGCGCATCCAAGACAAGCGGGTGTGGCACGACATGCAGAGCCGCGCCGGCTCAGACGACCCGTACTACGTAGAAGCGGTGCCCTGGACCATGTTCTTCAAGCCCATGTACGCCATTCACGGCGCCTACTGGCACTGGGGATTCGGCCACAAGGCGAGCCACGGCTGTATCAACGTGGCCCCACGTGACGCGCGCTGGCTGTTTGAGCACGCCGAGCCGCAGCTACCCGTGGGCTGGCACACCATCAACGCAGATGACGAAGACCTACCCGGCACGCTGTTCCGGATTCGCTAACCAGGGCCGGCCGCCAATCGGCTAGCCAGGCCAGTTTCGTTGGCCGCCGAGGTCGTAGACGTCTTCCCGACCGAGGCGCTGAAGCATCGACGTCGCCCGACCACTGCGCATTCCAGAAGCGCAGTACAGCACGATTGCGCGGTCTGTTGGCAGCTCCCCACTGCGCTGTGACAGCTCGCCTACGGGGATGTTGACGGCGTTGTTCAGATGTCCAGACCCAAACTCAGCGGGACTGCGCACATCCAAGAGCAACGCACCCGCATCTACCAGCTCCTTCGCCGCAGCTCCGCTGAGCCGGTGCTTGGGCTTGCCGAACAGATCGAACAGAATCACGCCGAACAACCACAGGAATGGCGCGCCGTGCATGAACAGGTCACCCCAGTCGACCAGCGACATGCCGACGGCTCCACCCGCGACCCAGCGCAGCTTGCCGAGAAGGTGAGGCTCAGCGAATGGCGCGAGTCCAAGAGTGGCACAGAGGACAACAGGAAAGAGGTAGCGTTGCATGCGGGTGCTTAGCCTGAACCCAGCTCCGTATCGACAGAGGAAATGCACACGTCAGGGTCGGTCAGGGCCAAACTCACACAATCCAAGTCGTCCAGCCAGGTGCCCCGTGCCTAGGCTACACAGGTGCCAGCTCTGGAGCTCCTCATGCGTCTGCCATCCCTCGCCTTCCTCCTATTGACCGCGTGCTCTGGCGGGGACACCGATGACACGGACACCAACAATGGCACGGGAACCGACGTAGAAGAAGACACCGAGCTTGCGGCCTTTGACGACCTCGGTGCCACCTGTCCTGGTGGCTGCAACCTGGACACCTGCGTCATCGAACCGTCTGACTCGTGCGACAGCACCCTGTGCCTCTTTGACGGTCGGACCGGCATTGACGCGTACTGCACCCAAGAGTGCATCGAAGGTCAGTGTCCCCCTGGCTACACATGCATGACCACCGAAGATGACTGGGGAGACGTCTGCTTTGCAAACGATGACGTCTGTGGCAACGGCATTGTCGAGCGCGGTGAGATCTGCGACGACGGAAACACCGATGATGGCGACCTGTGCTCAGCCAACTGCCGTGAGGTCACCACCCCGCCATCGAGCGGTTCGTTCAGCTTCGGACCCCCCGGAGAGCCGCGCACGACCGAGCTCAACGGCACCGAGCCCAGCGTGTTCGCCTACCGGAGCGAGTTCGAGGGCGTTGTAGACATCACCTTGGGCACCTTCCAGAACTTCACTTTCTCTCTAGAATTGAACGACATTGAAAATGCCACGGTCCCCGGTCCCATCTCCACGAACTTCACCGTCGTCTTTGGCGTGTGCAACTTCTCGGGCTTCGGAAACACCACCCTGCTGAACAACTTCGACCCCGTCGCACAGACCGTCTCCGGCACGTTCACCGCAAACATCGCCTGCTTCGCCAACTGTTTCGACTGCGGTGGCCAGGGAGCAGAACGGTCCTACGAGGGCGACTTTGATATGAACTTCGTCGAGCGGCCGTTTTAGACCATTGCGCAGTCGCGCTGTAAGGCTAGGTCGGATTCATGGCTGATGAACAACTCAACAACCCGCTGCACGGCATCACCCTCAAGGCTCTTCTGACCGGCTTGGTCGAAGAGCACGGCTGGGAGTACCTGGCCCAACGGGTGAAGATTCAGTGCTTCAGCAACGACCCGAGCATCAAGTCGAGCCTGACCTTTCTACGCAAGACACCCTGGGCGCGTACCAAGGTTGAAGCCATCTTTCTGTCCGACTTCAAGGGTCGTGAGCGCAAGCGTAAGCGCAACCTCCGACGTGCCGCTCGGCGTGCGTATGCAGAGAGCGTGAAGGACGGAACGCTCGAGACCATGACCATGGCCAGCGCCGTGGAAGAGGTCGCGACGGATGAGACGCCCACAACGGCAGACGCCACTGAGCCACACACCGTTCCAGTGCCGGTGCAGGAAGACGACGCTCAGGTGCCCGACACCGCCGAAGCTCCAGAGACAGCCGAAGCACCAGAGACAGCCGAGACTCCCGAGACCACCGCGACTCCCGAGAAGGCCGAAGCCACAGAGAAGGTTGACGCTCCAGAGAAGGTTGACGCTCCAGAGAAGGTTGAAGAAGAGCCATCGGGTTGGTCCTTCGACCGCGGCTAGACGCAACTGCGCTTAAAGAGCGCCGAAGGGGACCCCATGACCGCACAGCAAGGCCATCTGACCGGTGGGTGTGACTGCCGCGCGATTCGCTATGCCCTGTCACAACCACCGTTTGACGCCGATTTCTGCCACTGCCGCACGTGTCAGCGGACCACCGGTGCACCCGTGAGCGCCTGGATGGATGTGAAGGCCGCGGAGGTGACTTGGCAAACCGACGCAAGACCCACCGAATACGCATCCTCTGACGACATTCGTCGAGGCTTCTGTGCAGCGTGTGGCTCCACTCTCACCTACCGCTCACAGAGCCATCCAGCCTACCTAACCCTGGCCATCACGTCGCTCGACAACCCTGAAGCCATGACTCCGCGCTACCACATCCACACGAATAGCTCGGTATCTTGGCTGCTGTTGAGCGATGACGCACCCCGGCACGAAACGAACCGTACCAAAGCGGACACCGGCGACTAGAGCAGGACAGCTCGAATGCGCTGCTTCTTGATTCGCCCGCGCATCACGTAGTCCAGCGCCTTGTCCGCCCACTCGCGGGTAATCGCGACTGCCGTTGTCTTGTCCATGGTGTCAATGCGGCCAATGGCGTCTTTCGGAATGCCGCCGTCCTTGATGAGGGCGCCGAGCACATCTCCCTTACGTAGCTTCGCCGCGCGTCCAGCAAGCAGCAGCAGCGTCCGGTTGTGCGGGGTCAGGCTGTCCAGACGCCCAGAGACGGGCAGTTCCGGCTCGCGGGTCAGTGGCTCGCCCAAGAAGGCTTCGAGTGTCTCTAGGCGCTTGTGCTCGTTCGGTCGGGACACAATGCTGACCGCCCGTCCGGATTCACCGGCTCGACCGGTTCGCCCCACACGGTGAACATGGCTCTCGGGGTCGGAACTCAGCTCAGCGACCAGAACCAAGGGAAGTTCTGGAATATCCAAGCCTCGCGCCGCAACATTCGTAGCCACGAGCACCGTTGCGCTTCCGTTGGCGAACTGCACCAAGACGTCGTCGCGCTGACGCTGGTCTAGGTCTCCGTGAAGCGCCAATGCCGCTGCACCGCGCTGCGAGAGCGACCGCGCGACCTCCGCACAATCCTTGCGCGTCTCACAAAAGACCAGCGCAGATGTCGGCGCATAGTGGGCCAGGACATCGGCAATACGCTGCTTACGTTGGCCCATCTCGCAGATGACCAAGCTCTGAGTGATGGTCTCGGGTTGGGTGTCTTCACTGACGGACACACGAATCGGCTCGTCTTGGATTTCGGCCGCAAGCTCGTCGATGGCGTCAGGGAAAGTGGCCGAGAATAGCAGGGTCTGGCGGTCCCGTGGGCAGGCCCCAACAATGTCGGTGACTACGTCGATAAAGCCCATGTCCAGCATGCGGTCGGCCTCGTCCAACACCAAGATGCGCAGGTCTTGCAGCCCCAAGCTCCCCCGACGCAGGTGCTCATCAACCCGGCCAGGCGTTCCCACTACAACCGTACAGCCTCGGCGCAGGGAGTCGCGTTGATACTGAAAGGAACGGCCTCCACACAGGGTGAGTACACGCAGGTTCTCCAGGCGACTGCCTAAACGACGCAGCTCCATGGTCACCTGCTCTGCGAGCTCTCGTGTCGGGCACAACACCATGGCTTGTGGCCAGGCGCGCTCCACATCAATGCGGTTGAGCAGACCCAGACCAAAGGCTGCCGTCTTGCCGCTTCCCGTCTCAGCCTGACCGGTCACATCCGCGCCGGACAGCACCATAGGCAGAGCCTCGGCCTGAATGGGCGTCATGTGCGTGAAGCCGATTTGTTCAAGGACGAGCAGAAGCTCGGGACGTAGATCAAGGTCAGTAAATGGAGTCATGCCCGGCGAGTATCGCGACAGGAAGCAGAGCGGCTGAATAGTCGGCGTCCATGAGCATTCCACTGAACATTCTGTGCCAATCCCCCGTATCCACCGGCATGCGTCCCGCAGACGCCGTGCGCAACACTGTGGACCTCGCAAAGCGTGCAGATGCCCTGGGCTACCACCGCTTCTGGGTCGCGGAACACCACAGCGATAACGCCCTTGCTGGCGCCTCTCCAGAGGTCCTAATGTCGCACATTGCGTCCGTCACCGAGCGCATTCGTGTGGGCAGCGGGGGCGTTCAGATCCCCTTCTACAGCCCGTTGAAGGTGGCCGAACAGTTCAACACTCTGGCCACTCTGTTTCCTGGGCGCATCGATCTCGGGCTCGGACGCAGCGGCGGCTCGGAAGGTAGCGCTCCAGCCGCGCTCGGCGTGCGAAACCAAGGGCCGGCGTCCTTCGCAGCCATGGACGAGCTGCTCAGCTGGCTCGGTCAAGGCACCTCCAAGCGCCCCTACGCCAACACCTTCGCCAGTCCACAGACAGACGACCAGGCTCAGCCGTGGATTCTCGGAACCAGCGCTAGTAGCGCAACCTTCGCTGCACAACGGGGCCTGCCATACGCCTTCGGTGGGTTCTTAGACCCACGCGGCATGCAGCCAGCACTCACCGCCTACCATCAGCACTTTCGCCCCAACGCCTCGGGTTCCGCTCCCAAGACCATGCTCGCGTGGAACGTGGTGGTTGGCGAGACCGAAGCCGAAGCCAAGCGCCTGGCACGAACGACGGAACACTGGTTCGTACGCACCATGCTGCGGCGAGAGAACCCACGCTTCCAGTCTCCAGAAGAGGCAGACTCCGCCCCCTACTCGGCCATGGAGAGCATGATGCTGCAGATGATGCGGCAGACGGCGTTCATTGGCACGGCAGAGCAAGTTTGGGAGGGGCTGTCAGCGCTGCACAAGTCAACCATGGCCGATGAGCTGACCATCGTGACCATTCCGTTCGATCACCACGCACGCATTGCGTCGTATGAACTGTTGATGGCAGCGGCGTAGTCGAGGGCGGCCGACTCGATTGACTTGAACGGAAGTTTCCTCCATGATTCCGTGGTTCAACGTCCACCCGGAGCCCTCATGCGACCCCTACCGCTAGCTGTCTTGGGTCTGGCGGCGTGTTCAAGCAACATCACCATGGGTTGCTTTGAGCCGGACTTGACCCTGTGGTGCGCGCACAACAACCCTCAGGCCGAACTCCCCTGTGCGACACCTGAGCAACCAGAGGACGCGATTGCGTGCGGAGATGTGATGCTGGATTGGTCGGGCACCGGTCGGGGACTCAGCGTGCACGGCTTCCGCGATGGTGAGCACGTCACAGCCCAATATGGCACCGACATCAACGTCTATTGCGGTGGATATCTCTTCACTTACGGCGAGCCGTTTCCAGACAATGAGTGTTTCATCAACGGGGAGACCGCACCATGACCACCGAAGGCCCAGAGCCCTCCATTCTCGAACGAATCATGCTGAATACCGGCGACTACGGCCTGTTTCCACAGGAAGTATTGGACGCGTTCGTTGACCCGAGGCGAGGCCCACTCGTGGCCTACGCCCTGATGAAAAAGGTAGCCGCCGCCGAACCCGATGACAATCGGCGGCAACAGCTACAAGAACGGCTCGACGACCTGCGCTTGTGGACACAGTGGGGCACAAAGGCCCCCGGAATGAGCACCTTCAATGGCTTCGGCGTCACCGCATGGGGGCGAGAAGACGAGAATCCCAACGACAAGTCGTTCATTCTCACCACCTACCTCACCGGCCTGTTCGTCCCGTTCATCCCGCTGAACAGCTACATTGTGACCAAGGCCTCTTCGGGGTGGTACTTCCATGGCAAGTGCCCGCTTACGCCGCGTGCCAGGCGCCACCGAAAGGCCGTCTTCGTGGGCTCGGTCATTGCCACAGCGGTGGTGATTGCCGGCATCACTGGGATGAGAATCGCAGACGGTCGAAGCGCCGAAATTGTGGCCTACAATGCCTTTCAGAGGCCCGTAGAACTACAGATTGACGGCACATCCTACCCCGTTCGTGCCCAGGCATTCGCCCGCATCGACCACACCGCCACCCAGACAGAGGTGGTCGCCAGTTTTGAAGACGGAACGCCCATTGAGCAGCTCTCCATCGACCTGTCCGACATGGGCCGCGGACTCGCCATCTACAACATTGGCAATCGGGCGGTCATCGTAGAATCGCACATTGTGTATGGACGGGGCTCAGTGCCCGATGACGTGGTCTTCTCCGACCAAGTCACCAACATTCGGGGCGTGGACTACCTGTTCCGAGACCCGCCAGACAACAAGTCCATCACCGGTGACCGAGACGTGGACAAGGCCGTTCTCGACTGGACCGATGAGCTGACATCGAGCGAGTGGTTGGCGTACTTCTTCAACGACGGTCGCCCAGAGGACGCTCTTGAGTTTGCAATGGCGAACGTCATCGACGGTCCAACGGACATGCTGACCCTGTCCATTGCGGCACAGGGACTCGACGCCGCGGTGGACATCGACCGCTGGTGTGAACGGATCATTTCGCAGCACGAGAGCGCCGTAAACCGGCACCGCTACTGCCAAGAAGCCAGGCCCGACAAAGACGCCGTGCTTGCCGAGTACACACAACGCGCGGCAGACAATCCAGACAGCGCAACCGCCCAGTACCTCCTCGGACGGATTTCCGAACCCGCCAACGCCACGGTGTTGTTCGCTCGAGCCATGGACCTAGACCCCGACTTCGGCTGGGCGCACATGGCGCAAGCACACCACACGGCCACCACGACCAACGACTGGACACAGGCCTTGAGCCATCTCGACCAGTCCGTCACCGTAGAGCCCTCTCTCGAAGAACACACGCGGGACCTCTGGCTACGGCTGAGCTTGCTCAACGGCGTACCCATGGACGACGTCGCCACCGGATGGGAGGCGCGTGTGCCGGAGTACGTCTCCCAAGATGTGCTTTCGGTCGCCAAAGCGCTTCGGCTGACGGCCCACCCCGAGACTCTGGGCATTCGAACCTCAGAAATCCAACGGGAGCTGCTGGACGAACCCGTGGAAGTGCTTGCCAACGTCATTGCAAATGCATCGGTCACGGCCAAAGACCTCGACGGACTGCGTGATGCAAACGCCCAAGGAGCGGGGCTTGAGATGTTCACCGCCTTGTCCGACGGTGCCACCGACGCCGACCGGGCCTGGCAAGCCCCCGTAGATAACGGCACCTTCCGACTCACCTTGTATGGCGCCACCCATGAGGCGCGAGAGGGCCGCGAGGCGCAGGCACACTTCAGCAAGGTCGGTGAGTACGACCCCGCCATTGAGCAGCTCCTACGCTTTCCGCCGACCACAATGGCCGAGGCATCGCCCGTCGTTCGGTCGCTTGGCATCGAGTGGCAGGCAGCGGTGTGGTTCGCGCTGTACCGCCTCACGGACAATACCGAGTTCCGCGAACAAGCCCAGGCATGGGCGCTGCCCTTCGAGTTGCCCATTCTCAATGACTAAGAGCGCGTCCTATCGTACAGACGAGCCCACCCCACTGCTCAACACCGTCGCTTGACCCACCTAAGGAACCTCTCTTGACCCCTGATAGACACTGGATACTGCCCGGCGCCATTGCCGGTGTTGTTGCACTCGCGTGCCTCTCCGCTGGCGGCTGGTACATCCTCGATGGACGAACAGCATCGCTAATGGCCTACAACGGCTTCAACCGCTCCGTGACCGTCTCTGTTGGCGAAGAATCGGTGATGGTTCCACCGCGTGAGGCCGTCACCTTGGAGGTACCCGCTGGCCCGGCCAGCATTGAGACGGTGTTCACCGCCGGTGGCGATGTGGAGACCGTCACGACTGACCTGACAGACCATGGTCGCGGATTGGTGCTCTACAACGTTGGCAATCGAGCCCTGTTGGTCAAGGCCTACATGGTCTACGGCCGGGGACATGTGCCCGACGAAGAGGTCGTGCGCGACCAGATCAGCTTCCATCTCGGAATCGACCACCCGTTCACCCCACCACCGGAGTCCCAACAGATCAGTGGGGACCGCAAAACCGACACGACTCTAGAGGCGTGGGACCAAGGGTCAAGCCACCCGGACGTCATCAGCTACTTGGTCGACCACGACGCAATACCGGCAGCTCGGGCCTTCGGCAGAGCGGTGATGCGAGAAGGACCCGTCGACCAAACTATCGCGCAGTTTGTAGGGTTCGAGCAGGTTGACGAAGGGGGACTTGACGCGTGGTGCCAGCAGGTCATTGCCGAGGTTCCGACCTGTGTGGAACGCCACCGATTCTGCCAGGACCAGCGCACCCCAGCAGACGCCGTTGTCGCTGAATATACCGAGCTCCTCGCGGCCAATCCCGACAGTGGCCTGCACCACTACCTACTCGGACGCCTCTCCGAGCCAGCCGCCGCAACGCAGCTGTACACCCAAGCCGTCGCCTTGGACCCAACCCTGGGTGCCGCCTACCGGGCTCTCGCAGACCAACGAACGAACCAGACCGATGACTGGTCGGGCATCTTGGACCTGTTCGACAAAGCCTGGCACGCAGATCCGTCACTACAATGGGTCACCCTGGACGAGCGGCTGCGGCTACGCATAGCCATGGGCCAGTCATTCGGAGCTGTAGCGTCCTACTGGCTGAGCGAAGTCGAAGACCCCACTCGATTCACCGGCTCAACCTACGGAAGAGTCCTCGAAGTCCATGAAAATCCGGACCTACTCCCCTCATTAATGGCCGAGATTCAGGCCGAGATGGTCAACTCTTCCCCGACCGAGCTCCACGTAGACCAGCTCGACCTCTGCTTATCGGCGCGCGACATCGACTGTCTTCGCGGCCTCCCCGCCGCACTGGACGTGCCCCCTGTATTTCTAGCGTTGTCCGATGGCGCAACGGAGGACGAACGCAGCTGGGTAGCCGACTCCAAGTTCGGCTCGTCACGCTTCGGTCTGTTCGCAGCCGTCCACGAGCTGCGTGAGGGACGCGACGCCAGCCCCCATCTCGCCGCCATCGAGTCGAACAGTCCGACACTCGCCGCACTGTTTCGGTCACCACCGCCAACGGTCGCACAGGCAGCCCCCATCGTGCGGGAGTTCGCTCTGGACTGGCGCCCCATCGTCTGGTTTGGGCTGTACCGGCTGACCGACAACCCCGACTTCCTCGCGCAGGCCAAGGTCCTGGCCCTGCCCTACGACCTGCCCCTCACTAACGAGATCTAGTCTCCAACGTTGCTGACTGACATCCGCCCGAATGTCAGCCAGCAAGCGGAAAACGGGTTGCGGTATTGGGATGACACGACTACTTGCAAGCAAGCGCTTACTTCTAGAATCGCCGTGAGTACAGCCAGATGACGCGACACTACCAAGACGGACAGACCCGAAGGCTTCAGATTGCAGAAGCCGCCTTGCGCACGCTCGTAGAAGACGGCGTGGACGGCTTTACGACCCGTGCTGTGGCCGCACGGGTCGGAATCACCGATGGCACCGTGTTCCGACACTTTGCCAACAAGGTCGAGATTGTGCTCGCCGCCATGGACATGCTGGAAGCCGAGATTGACGCCAGCTTGCAGTCCAGCATTGGCCCCACCGAAGACATCGCGTTCTTCTTTCGCCACCGTGCCCAGTTCGTGGGCTCCACGGCGTCTGTAGGCCGCCTCATCTTCTCCGAGGGGCTCATTCGACTCGCCGGTCCTCAAGGACGCGAACGCATTGTGGGCTGGCGCCAACGCAGCCTGGGCTTTCTTCACGCGCGCCTACGTCAGCTGCACGACGACGGCATGCTCGCGGCAGGACTGGACGAAGCCTCTGCTGCCCTGTTGGTACAAGGCGTCTTGCTCACCTTTGCCATGAGCGCTGCCCTCGCAGATGCAGACGCAGACCTAGACGAACGCGTCTCCGCCGCATGGCTCACATTGACGACTGTCTTGTTTACTCCAGCTTATTCAACCGCACCTTAGGAGGCGCTCATGTCTGCCAGGACCTCATTTCTCGCCCTTCTCTTGCTCGCCGCATGCTCCCCGACCCCATCCACACCGGCCCCAACCGTCGAGCCCGTGGTCGTTCCGGGGTCCTCCGGTCCACCCGTAGTCGATGCCGTCGCACTCGCCCGCGCTCGCACCGCCATGTCCACTCTCGGCACCACGCTCAAGGGCACTCTCGTTGCCACAATGAGCACCGAAGGGCCCACCGCCGCTATGGAAGTGTGCTCGCAAGACGCCATGTCGCTGACAGCAACCGTCGCGGCGAACACTAGTGTAACCGTGGGTCGTTCCAGCCTGCGACTACGCAATCCGGACAACGCCGCCCCCTCTTGGGTCCAAGAATGGCTCGAGGGACAGGGCGAGCGCCCCGCCGAGAACGTTGAGGGGCAGCAGACCACCGCAGTCCTCGCCGACGGCACCGCTGTCGTGCGGGTTGTCGCCCCTCTGCCCATCGAAGCGCCCTGCTTGGTGTGCCACGGCCCGAACGAAGGACGCCTCCCAGAACTTACGGAAGCCCTGACCGCGAAGTACCCCGAAGACCACGCGACCGGCTACGTCATTGGAGACCTTCGAGGAGCAATTTGGGCAGAGGCACCCGTCGTGGACTCCGGTCTGGAGCTTGTGGCAAACGGCGATGCCAAGTGGCCGATGGATGAGAGTACCCGTGAGGCAATAGGCGAACTTCGCACAGCTCTCGCCGGCCCCGCCCTGACCGACATGCCCGCCACCGCCGCACTCGCCGAAGGCTTGGACGCGTCGCTGACCAAGATGGTGCAAGGGTGCACCATGGACGGGGCCTCTCACGACCAGCTGCACCACTTCTTAGGCGTGTTCTTCCCGACCCTCGACGCCCTCAAAGCTGCCACGACTGTTCAAGCTGCGAACGACACGCGCATCCTCTTGCAGGTGCAGGTCATCGAGTACGACATGTTCTTCGAGTAGGTCCACGCTTTAGGGCGGCGTCTCGCACAAGAACCCGGACATCATCTGTTCAGGTTCCCATGAGACGCCGTCGCCACATTCACCACCTGACAACCCGTCAATGGCATGGTATTCGCCGCATCTTCCGCCGGAGAGTCCATGTCACGCCTGTTGCCCCTCGCCCTCCTCCTCGCTGCGTGTGGCGAAGGTGATTGCCCAGAAGGGTCGTTTCAGACCGCTGGGGGCGACTGTGTCGAAGGTGAAATCCAACCTCTCGAATGGGAAGACGGTGTTCTCGACGGCTTTCAGACCCGGCAGTGCGAGCTGAAGGAACCGACGGGCGAGCTCGACTTCGACAGAGCCTGCGCGCTTGAGGGCTGTGTTGGCGACACCTACCAAGACCTGATCGACGTGTGGGGAGTGGGAGCCGACTGCAACGACTTCTCCTACACCGTCAACGGCGAGCTGCGAGAGCGGGTGGGCTGTGACTGGCAGAACGGTCTCGGCATGCACTTCGACGCCAGCGGCAACAACCCAGACCTGACTGATGCCGGCGATGTTTTCACCGTCGAATCTCCGTTTCGTGGAGCATCGGTCGACGGCTTGGGTGTGGGTGTCTCGCTTGGCTGTTTCGTCGAGCGCTTCGGCCAGCCCACAGAAATCGACCAATTCAACACACCTGATTCGGCCGAAATCCCCGAAGAAATCTACTTCCGGACAGATGAGTTTCGGGCCTTCCTCTCCGACGGAAGCTGGACGGGCGCCGGACAGGCAGACGGAATCATCGACAAGATGCTAATCTTTCCGTTGAATTGACCCGGGGTCTACAGGGCCAGAGCGACCACGATGCTACGGCAAGGCCATGCAAGGTCGCCTAATTCCCCGATGGTCTGCCGCTCGCTTCGCGCAGCGCGTCACCGCCACACGATTCGCCCTCGTCGCAGTGGGACGAGGACGCGTCCAGCTTGACCATGGCATGGTCGCCTGGTTCGACCTCACCTTTCCCGGTAAGTTTAGCGTAGGCACCTTCGACTCCAGCACCCTACCGTCCGGGTTTGCGGAGAGCACCTTTCGGACATCACGCGGGGCCATGCGCATGAGCCCGAGCGGTCCCCAGGCGGGCACTTACCTGTTCGACCACGGCAGGGTCATTGGCTTCCACACCGGCGTTGTGGGATTCGCGCCTGTCCGTGACGACGTCTCCGACTTCGTGAGAACCAAGGTCCGAACCGGCGACCCAGACACCGTGGTCGCCGTTACCCGGTACCTGTCCGAAATCGCCAGTCGCAAGCTACGCGGCGAGAGCGAGTGGCAGACAGAGAGTCCGCCGCCGCCACGGGAAGCCCCCAGGCAAAAAGCGCCACCGCCACGAGACAACCGGCGTCCGCCCCCTCGGCGCCCGTCCACACCACCGCCAAACGCCGACTACGAACTTCTGGGGATTGTCGTGGGTGCAACGCTCAAACAAGTGACCGTGGCGTACCGCGACCAGGTGAAGCTCAACCACCCCGACAAAGTCGCGCACCTGTCTCCGGCACTGCAAAAGTTTGCCGAACAGCAGACGGTTGCGCTGACTCAAGCCTACCAACGCATCAAAGACGGTCTGCGCTAGCTCGCACGCCTCGCAGGAGACGCCATGTCGCACACACACCACGGCATTGACTACATTGAGTTCTACGCCACCGATATGGCAGCCAGCAAAGCATTCTACAGCGCCGCTTTTGGATGGACCTTCGTCGACTATGGCCCAGGATACGCCGGAATCCAGAAGGCAGATGGCGGTGAATGGGGCGGTCTTGCGCAGGCAGAGACGGTGGTCAGCGGCGGCCCCATGGTCATCTTGTACTCAGACGACTTGAACGCCACGCGAGACGCCGTGTTGGCGACGGGAACGGTCCTAGACAAGGACATCTACAGCTTCCCTGGCGGGCAGCGCTTTGAGTTCAAGGACCCCAGCGGCAACAGCCTCGCCGTGTGGAAGCCGAACGCGGCCTGAACATCCCACCGAGCGGTCTTCGTTGAGCCAAACGCTGAGCGGACGTCTGCGAACTCAGACCTTCGTCGGGCCACTCGGCTCGTCGTCGGGCACGCTCTTCTCGGTCAGAGTTGGACATACAATGAACGCATCACGACTCCGAGCCGTTCTGCGTCCACAACCAAACCAACGCTCCCACCAACGGAACCGCACACAACCAGCCTCGGCCATCTCGTGCATGGGCGACTGCGATGGACGTCAGCCAGAGCACGACAAAGTCCCACCCCATGATGTGGATGAACTGTTCGCTCTGGAACGCGCTGAACCACGCCCAAGGGTCGCCAGCAACCGCGGCCCATCCGAGTAAGCCCAGCGTGGGAACACCCAGAATCGGTGCCATCCAGCGACTGCTCAGCAACGGAATCGGCTTGCCAGATGTCCGCGGCAGGGCCAACCCGGGAAGCAGTGCAAACGCTCCCAGTGCCATGGAACCCAACGCAAATGGCCACAGTGGAATCCGACGTCCACGAAGCCAAGGCGCACACAGCGCCGCCAAAACAAACGGCCACACACCCATCAACTGAAAGTGGACAACGCTCATGGGCTCGTAGCCAGACCAGTGGCCGGTCATCCAGTCCATGACCTGCGCACCTGTGCCTTCAGCGGACGGTGGGGCCAACACCATGGCCTCCCCCAACAGCAGCCCGAACAAGACCACCGCAACAACACGCAGCCAGACAGGCGCCTTCATGGCGTGACGACAGCGTGCTCAGTGAGAACCTCGCGCGACACAACGGTAAGCGCGGCGGCACTCGTCGCCTGTAGAATCACGGGTGGGGCTACGCCGCCCTGCCGGGCCTCTTCCCAGCGAGCCGCACACAGGCACCAGCCGTCTCCAGGGTTGAGCCCCGGGAAGCCGAACTGTGGGGCGGGTGTCGACAGGTCGTTCCCGCGCGACGCGGTGTCAGCCAAGAACGCCTCGGTCACTTGGGCACACACCACGTGCACACCCCGGTCTTCTGGACCGGTTCGACACAATCCATCACGGTAGAAACCGGTCATTGGAGACGTCGAACACGACACAAGCGGCGACTCCACAACGTTGCGTTCACCATTAACGGCGGCAACCTCATGGGAATGGCCGCGTGAATCACACGCTCCAGACGCACACTCGGTGTGGTCGTCAGCGCAGGCGGTCAGCAGGGTCATCAGGATGAGCATTCACAGTCATCACCCCAATTCCCCACTGGCGCCTGTCGCCAATGTTCACTCTACAGAACGAGCAGGCTCGGACCGGTAAGCGAAAAGTCTGCGGTGAGGTGGCTGTGCTCGTTGCCGTCACCGTCGTAGCAGGTGGTGCTTCCCGACTTGCGGCACTCGCCGGACGAACCGGAGATGCTGCAGCTGTTGCTAGTGACGGACTCACAGACAGACTCGGCTTGGCTACGAGCCGAGTTGTCGGTGCCGTCCACGCAGACTTTGATGTCTTCGCCGCGGAAGCCGAAGCACTTCGCACTCGCGGTGGACGCGAGCAGAGTGGTGACAACAGCGGCGAGAATTAGACGTGACATTGGGTCTCCTGGGTTGCTTGCATTGTAGGAGGTCTACAGGCCATCGCCAAACATCCGTAAGATCCGCGTAGGGATGGGTCGCCCTCCACACTGGGGCGTTACAGCCCACCCCATGCAAGGACTTGTCGAGAGTATCGCCGCCCATTCGAGCCTGTCTCGGGCCACCGTTCACCAAGCGTGGAAGCCAGTCGCACAGGCCATTGTAGAGGCATTGGCACAAGACTTAGAGGTCAACCTACTAGGGCTTGCGCACATGCGCGTAGTGCTGCGTGCCGAGCGAACCTTCACTCACCCGATCACGCAGCAAGAGATGGTGATGCCCGCCGAGCGATTGGTCATCGTCACCCCCGCACCCGCTCTCTTCTGTGCCGCCAATCCAACATGGAGCCCAGAAGACGCTGCCCAGACCATCACAGATGCGCTGCCGGAGGAGTGGGAAGACCGAGAGGTGCTCGACACCACCGCCCTTCTACACGCCCATGCGCAAGCCAACGACCTTCCCGCAGACGTCCTCGAAGACGCCGCCTTGGACATTGTGGTTGATGCAGTGGTGCAGGCCGCCGCCCACGAGCGCGAGAACGTCCTTGTCCTCGACGGTATCGGGCACTTTCGCTTCGTGTTCCGCGAAGGCTACATCGGCGTGCACCCAGACACGCTCAAGCCGCTGCTACGCCGAAGCCAAGCCCAACTCCGCTTGGATCCAGGTCTGAATTTACGCGCAGAGCTCACACTACCGGGCTGACATTCCAACACACTTCCGGTAGGGTCACCTCTTTCGCGAGGTCCCTGTATGTTTGGTTCTATCGGTCTGTTGGTTGTCATTCTAGGTGCGGGCTGTCGAGCGGACGGCACCAACCCCGACGACACGGGTACCGGCACCGAAGGCCCAGACGGGGTGCCTACCGCAATGGATGTCGACGCAACGGTCGTAGAGGACACCCAGACCAACATTCGGCTCGAAGCCACCTCGCCAGACGGCGACGACATGACCTTCGACATTGCTAGCCAGCCGAGCTTCGGCACGTTGACCCTAGATGGACAGCGTGTGGAGTACACACCAGACGCCGACTACAACGGCGCCGATAGCTTCACCTTCACAGCATCCGACCCCGACGGCACCAGCGCCCCGGCGACTGTCAGCATTGACGTCACTCCGGTCGACGACCTGCCCACCGTTGTCATGCCGGACATGTGGAGCATGGTCGGTCAAAACTTCGAGATCGCCCCGCAGATCACAGATGTTGAGGGCGACACGGTGGTCTGGGACTTGCGACAGGTTGGCGGTCCAGACTTGGTGCGCACGGGCCCAGAGCCCATTTTTCGTGCCACTGTCGCCGCCACCTACGAACTCGAAATCGAAGCGCGTCAGGGCACGGAAGTCTACACAACTCCGTTCGTTGTGCGTGTCATGGACTTGGACATGAGTTCCGAGCACGTAGTCGCGGTAGACGCAGACGGCGTAGCCTGGACCTGGGGCGCCAATGACACAGGCGCGGCCGGTGCGGTTGCAGGGGATCAACGCGTTCCAGTTCCCGTCTGCACGGAAGGAGACAGCTTTCCGTGCACAAGCTTCTTGAGCGACGTCGCATCGGTCACTGCGGGTGACGGCTACTCCCTCGCCCTGCTCAACAACGGCACCATTGTCGGCTGGGGCACCGATGCCAACAGTGGCCTCGGTAGCGACAACACTGCACCCGCCGCCGTCAGCAACCTCAGCGGCATCACCGCCATTGCGACCGCCGGGTACCACAACCTCGCACTCCACGCCGACGGGACCGTGTGGTCGTGGGGCGGAAATCGCCTTGGTCAGCTCGGGCACGGAACCCAGGGCAATGACGTCGCCCCTGATGACGCCGCGCAGGTCTGTATTGAGTTTGATGTGGATGACCCCGACGCCGTGTGTACCGAAGTACTCACCAACATCGTCGAGATCGCTGTGTCCAAAGACGACGAGATTCACTCGATGGCCCTCGACTCCGCAGGCAGAGTCTGGGCGTGGGGCGACTCCCGAAACGGAATCCTAGGAGATGGTTGTGTCGAACGCGACGACTGCGAACCCATGCGAATCGCAACGCCTGTCTGCGCCCCCCGGAGCGACGCTACCGACCCCTGCGTCCCGCTGAACACCATGGTTGGTATTGCCGTGGGTGGCGAGCACGCGATTGCACTGTCGGAGTTCGGTTCAGCGCTGACCTGGGGAGACGACAACGACGGCGTGCTCGGACAAGGCTGCGACCTCGACGGCGACCTGTGCGAGGAGGTGAGCATTCCCGTGGAAGTGTGTTCACCTAGCGAAAGCGCCCCATGTACGCCAATGGACAACATCGCCGAGGTCGCTTCGGGGGCCGAGCATACCCTGCTGCTGACCGAGGGTGGCACCCTGTACGCGGTCGGCGGAAACTCCGAAGGCGAGCTGGGCAACGGCTGTGGAGGAGAGCTGAACTGCCGCGAATCGGTCTCCACCGTGCGACACGTCTGCGCGCTTGGACAGAGCTTCCCCTGTCAGCCCATGAGCAACATCGTTGGCATTCGCGCCGGATTCGAGAACAGCTTCGCACTCACCACCACCGGCGAGCTGCTGGCTTGGGGGTTCAACTCCACCAGCATGCTCGGAGACGGCTCCGACGGCATCTTGTTCGCGCGACAGGTCAACGAAGACACCGACTGGGACATCGTCGAAGGCGCTGAAGACGCAGCCGTCGCGCTCAAGACAGACGGGAGCCTCTGGGCATGGGGAGACAGCGATCGAACACCGGTTGGTAACTGCGACCTCGGCCCACTGGGCGATGACCCGGACAACTGCGAAGTCTCGCCGTACGCACCCGTGCAGATCTCTGATGGAGACGGCACAACCTTCTCCAACGACTGGGTGGACGTCTTCGCTGGCTATGAACACCTAGGCGCCTTGAAGGGCGACAGCAGCACCTGGCTATGGGGCAACAGCGATGACGGCGCCCTTGGCTTCGAATCGACCGTTGATATCGGCCTACCCACCGCGCTCTCGATGGATGGATGGACGTATCTGGACGCTGGCGACCAGTTCACCGTAGGCCTCGCAGCCGACGGTAGCTTGTGGGCATGGGGAGACAACAACCAAGGTCAGCTGGGCGACGGAACCCGCCTGCCCTCTGCCATACCCGCCGCCATCATCAGCAGCTCCGGGACCACCCCAGACACCGACTGGATCGCTGTAGATGCGGGAGACGACTTCGTTCTCGCCATCAAGGCAGACGGCACGCTGTGGGCATGGGGAGACGGGGGCTCCGGCCAGCTTGCGAGCGGCTTGGACGATGACATCTCACAACCCACCGCTGTGCTGGGCCCAGAAGGCTCGCCCTCTCCAACGGACTGGGACAGCGTGACCGCAGGACGAAGCCACGCCATTGGTATTCGCAACGGTTCGTTGTGGGCATGGGGCAACGGTGACGACGGCCGCTTCGGCAACGGATGTCTCCAGACCAACACCTGCGATGACTGGGACGAAGTCACCACACCCATTCCCGTTGGCGGCCCGAACGGAGAGGCGGCAACGAGCGACTGGATGATGGTCAGCGCCGGCGAAGTTCACAACCTCGCCCTACGACAAGACGGCACCGTCTACGCATTCGGTGAGAATGATGAAGGTTCACTCGGAACAGGCGAGACCGGAAACGCCGGCGTGCTGACCCCAGTCTGTGCGGACTGGAACGCCCTGACCTGGACCTGTGCGTCACCGCTGACCAACGTCGTCCACATCAGCGCCACCTCGGAGAACAGCTTCGCTATTCGAGACGACGGAACCCTGTGGGCATGGGGCAACAACGACGGCGGCCGACTCGGCTACGGCCGCCCAGATGCAGGGTATCCAGTACCTGTGCTTTGGTTGCCAGGCGGGCGGTAGTCTGCGGGTTGTGTGGGACTGGCTAAGGTCAGCGCCGCGTCGGCGCTCATTTCCCTGAATTGCCGACAGCGATTTTCCGTTTCATGTAGCCTGCGCTGCAATGCCCCTTACCCTGTCTCTTATACA